>MHCFR05601__coassemble_765_pt1 | contig 43783 bp, 36 predicted proteins | sample MHCFR05601__metabat2_high_PE_060 | metagenome-assembled genome bin MHCFR05601
ACCCCGGATATGAGTTCGAGTATGTCTCCAAACTCTTCCAGAACCGGCCCGAGGTGCTCGTCACAACCGGCGAAGAGCCCTCCGTACCGAAGGTCTATGTGGTCGGCGCACACAGCAACAACACCGCCGCCCTGTGGATCGACGGCGTGCAGCAGGATCTGCCCGACGGCGGGATCTCGGCCGTAGCCAACGACGTCTACGTCACCGCGAGCGGAGACATCTACGTCGTGGGATGGGACACCTCCTCGACGGGTACCGCCCGGGCGGTGCTCTGGACCAACGGCGAGCTGACCTACCTCTCCGACGGCACGAAGGACGTGCAGGCGAAGAGCGTCGCCGTCTATGGCAGCGACATCTACGTGGCCGGTAACGAGGTCGGCACCAGCAACACGGTCTACCTCTGGAAAAACGGCGTTCCGACCGTACTCCCGTCGGTAGCCAACTATGCCGAGGTGGGGTCGATGGCCATCTCGGAGAACGGTGACGTCTACGTGGCCGGATACGACAACGGCCCCGTCATCTGGAAGAACGGCGTCAAGACGGGCGATGTGCTCGGCGATGCGTCTACCCAGCTGCTCGGCATCGCGCTGCACGGCTCGGAGGTCTACTGCTCGGGCTACCGCACCGATGAGAACTACATGTACCGCGCCATGGTATGGCAGGGAACGCAGGCCACCGAGCTGACCGACGGCACGGACGACTGCCTGGCCAACGCCGTCTGGGTATCCGAGGCGGGCGACGTCTACGTGGCCGGCAACCAGTCCTCCTCGCCCAAGAAGGCGCTGCTCTGGAAGAACGGCACGCCCGAAACGCTCCCGGCAGACAGCTACAAGGCATTCGACGTCACCGGCTACGGCGGCGACCTCTACGTGGCGGGACAGCTCAGCACCGGTTCGTTCCCCTTCGGACAGCAGACGGCTGTCGTCTGGAAGAACGGCGTATCGCAATCGCTCTGCGACTACACTTCGGAGGCCCGCGCGGTCTTCGTACGATAAGACAAACGGTTCAGTTTCGTCAACAGCCGTCCGGGGGTCCCCTCCGTCGGATCATTCCGACACGCAGGGGCGCCCGGCGGCACACTCCGGAACGGGCGGGAAGGGTTCTTCCCGCCCGTTTTCATCGGTCGCTGCCACCCGCTTCATTCCGGGGCTTGCCTTCCTGCGCCGGACAAATTCGCAGCGAAGATTGCATCTGCCGTCCGCCTTTTTTATATCTTTGTCCGAAATAGCCGCCACCAAACCAAAAGAACGATGATACGACGAGCTCTCAAACTCATCCTCCCCCTGCTCGCGCTCTGGGGAGCGGCCTGCACCCACCGCGGGGTCGATCTGAGCGCCTACGACCGGACGGTCTACCGTCCCACCTACGCCTCCGGCTTCGAGATTGTCGGGGCCGAGGGGATGCAGAGCACCATCCTGAAGGTCTTCAACCCCTGGCAGGGGGCTCAGGATACCGAGACGATGCTCTTCATCGCCCGCAACGGAGAGAAGGCCCCCGAAGGGTTCGCCGGACAGGTAGTCCAGGCCGGAGCCCAGCGCATCGTCTGCATGTCGTCGACCCACGTGGCCGAACTCGACGCGCTGGGAGAATCGGCGCGCATCGTCGGTGGTTCGGGGGTGGACTACCTCTGCAACGAATACATCGCCACCCACCGCGACCGGGTAGCCGATATCGGATACGAAGGAAACCTGAATTACGAACAGCTCGTAGCGCTCGAGCCGGATCTGGTGCTGATCTACGGAGTTACATCGGCCAGCGGCATGGAACCCAAGCTCCAGGAGCTGGGCATCCCCTACACCTACATCGGCGACTACCTGGAGGAGTCTCCGCTGGGCAAAGCCGAATGGATGGTCGCCATCGCCGAGATCCTCGACCGTCGCGAAGAGGGCGAGCGGATCTATGCCGGTATTCCGGAGCGGTACAATGCCCTCAAGGCGTTGGCCTCGCAGGTCCCGGGGCGCCCTTCGGTCATGTTGAACATGCCCTACGGCGACAACTGGTTCATGCCCTCGACCGGCAGTTACCAGGTCCGTCTGCTGCGCGACGCGGGGGCCGAACTCGCCGGAGCCGAAGATACGGGAAACTCCTCCCGATCGATTGACCTCGAGGAGGCCTACCGGCTCGCCTCGGAGGCCGAATTCTGGCTCAATACGAACCAGGTGAATACCCGTAGCGAATTCCTGCAGCAGCTGCCCAAATTCGCGGAGGTATCCTCCGTCAAACAAAACCGGATCTACAACAACACCCTCAGGCAGAACGCCGCCGGGGGGAACGACTACTGGGAGTCGGGAGTCATGCAGCCGGACGTGGTGCTGCACGACCTGATCGTCATCTTCCACCCCGAACTGCTCGAAGCGAACGATCGGGAACTCCACTTCTACCGACAACTGAACTAAAACGACCATGAAAAGACGTGCCGCCTGGCTCTTCACCTCCCTCTCGATCCTGGCCCTTCTCCTGCTGCTGCTCGACCTGGCTGTGGGATCGGTGAACATACCCCTGCGCGAGGTATGGGCCGCCCTGACCGGCGCGGCGTGTGACCCGACGACGGCGAAGATCGTCGTGAGCATCCGCCTGATGAAGGCCGTCGTCGCCATCCTGACCGGTGCGGCACTGGCCGTCAGCGGCCTACAGATGCAGACCCTCTTCCGCAACCCGCTGGCAGGCCCTTATGTACTGGGTATCAGTTCGGGTGCCAGCCTCGGCGTGGCCATTTTCATTCTCGGAGCTCCACTGCTCGGACTGGCCGGAAGTCCTGTCATGTCGGCCCTCGGTGTGGCCGGCGCAGCCTGGGTCGGCGCAGCCGTCATTCTGGCGGTCATCGCCGCCGTGAGCCGCCGTATCAAGGATATCATGGTGATCCTGATCCTGGGCATGATGTTCTCGTCGGGCGTCGGTGCCGTCGTGCAGATCCTGCAATACCTCAGCCACGAATCGGCCCTGAAGACCTTCGTCGTCTGGACGATGGGATCTCTCGGCGAGGTCACCTCGACCCAGATGGGACTGCTGCTCCCGGCCGTATTGATCGGACTGGCCATCGCCATCGCGGTCATCAAACCGCTCAACCTGTTGCTGCTCGGTGAAAACTACGCCCGCACGTCGGGACTCAATATCCGCCGTTCGCGCTCACTGATCTTCCTCTCGACCACCCTGCTGGCCGGTACGGTAACCGCCTTCTGCGGCCCGATCGGTTTTGTCGGACTGGCCGTACCGCACGTGGCACGGATGCTCTTCCGCAACGCCGACCACCGCATCCTGATGCCGGGTGCCCTGCTTTCGGGCATCGTCATGATGCTGGCCTGCGATCTGGTCGCCAAACTCCTCTCGCTGCCGATCAACACGATCACCGCCCTGCTCGGCATTCCGATCGTCGTCTGGGTTGTCATCCGCAACAAAAACATCATGTAGCCATGCTCGAACTCGAACACCTTACCCTCGGTTACGGCGAACGCATCCTGCTCGACAACGTCTCGGCCCGCTTCTCGGCCGGCCAGCTCGTCGCGCTGCTCGGACGCAACGGTTCGGGCAAAAGCACCCTGCTCCGAGCCGTCTCCGGACTGGGCCGGATCCTCAAGGGATCGATCCGACTCGCAGGGAGAGAGCTACAGACCCTCCCGCCCGACAAGCTGGCGACCATCGTAGCGACGGTAACCACCGAACGGGTGCGCATCGCCAACCTCTACTGCGAGGATGTGGTCGCGCTGGGACGCGCCCCCTACACGAACTGGATCGGACGGATGCAGGCCGAGGATGCCCGCATCGTCGCCCGTTCGCTCGGACTGGTCGGCATGGGTTCGTTCGCCCGCAAGACGATGGACCAGATGTCGGACGGCGAATGTCAGCGCGTCATGATCGCCCGTGCCCTGGCGCAGGACACCCCGATCATCCTGCTCGACGAGCCGACCGCTTTCCTCGACCTTCCGAACCGGTACGAACTGGGGGCCCTGCTGCGCCGTCTGGCACACGACGAGCAGAAGTGCATCCTCTTCTCGACCCACGATCTGGATATTGCCCTTACGCTCTGCGATGCGATCGCACTGATCGACACCCCGCACCTGCACGTGCTGCCCACCGCAGAGATGGCCCGCAGCGGCCACATCGAACGGCTCTTTCGGAACGACTCCGTCTCGTTCGATGCCACGACCGGCACCGTCCGGCTCAAACAATAGAGAATCTTACCAATACAAAAAACCGGCGATCTACACGATCGTCGGTTTTTTTCTTTTCAAGGGTGGAATCCCTACATCACAGGCAGGCGGAGGATAAATTCAAGACCGCCTTCGGCCCGGTTGCGGGCCCGGATCATTCCGCCGTGGATCAGCACCGCGTTACGCACGATCGAGAGGCCGAGTCCCGATCCGCCCGCATCACGCGTACGCCCCTCATCGACCCGGTAGAAGCGCTCGAAGATCCGCGACAGATGGGCCTCGTCAGCAATTCCCTTGCCCGTATCGGCAAACGAGATCTCCAACATATTTCCCTCCTGTCCGATCCGGGTGATGTTGATTTCGGTATTCTGTCCGGCATATTTCACGGCATTGTCCGTCAGGTTGCGGAAAACCGAATGGAGCAACCCTTCGTTTCCACGCACGATTGTCGGCTCCGGCAGCCGGTTGTGGAACGACATCTGATTATGGGCCAAATCCGGCTTCAACTCCTCCTCAACCTTGTCGAGCAGAAGGTGCAGATCGACCGGATGGAAGTCATAATTGTCGGGGTTCTCCTCGATCTTGGTAAGCAGGCCCATGTCCCGGATCAACTCCGAGAGCACCAACGTCTGGTTATAGGCCTTCTCGATGAACTTGCGCTGCTGCTGTTCGCTGAGCGGCATCTCGAGAATCGTCTCGAGGAATCCCCGGATGCTGGTTACCGGCGTACGCAGTTCATGGGCGATATTTCCGGTCATCTCCCGTTTGAGACGACGGGTCTTCTCCTGTTCCGACACATCGTTGAGCACCACCTCGAAACTGTTGTCCTCAAAACGGTTCAGACGCAACAGGAACTCGCGCTTGCTCTTCTTGATCGTGTACTCATAGTAATTCTCCCCGGAGTCCGAAAGGATAAACTCACGCACCTGGGCAAAGGCATCGGCCGAAAGAATGTCGTTCATATCGGGATTTGAAACGATCGCGTTCAGATAGCGCAGAAACAGTCCGTTATAGAAGGCAACCGAACGGTCCGACTTGAAGAAGCAGATACCTTCGGCCGAGATCTGCACGTGCTGCAACAGTTTCTCACGCTCGACCGAGAAACGCGACTCGCTCTCCTTCAAACGTTTGTAGCCCTTCGAGATACGGCGTCCGATCTCTCCCAATTCATCCTGCGGGAATTGCGGGATCGTCATCTCGTCCTCATTCCGAGCGATAGCCTCCGAAAAATCGCGCAAACGGCGGATCGATCCCCCGAAATGGCCACCGACGTAACGGATCAGCAGGATGCCCGCCACGAACATGACGACAATAAAGTAGAGAAACACATTATCCGGTTCGAGCAGGTGCTGCACCTCGATGTCATAGGGCAAGGCGGCACGCACCACCATGTCGCCGTAATACTTGGCAAAATAGAGATAGGGGTTGCTGTTCGAGGCCGAGGTACGGATGTCATAACCGCGACCGACCGAGCGGGCTGCCACCACCTCCGGACGCTGGGCGTGATTCTCCAGCTGGCCCGGATCGGCAAACAGATTGTCGTAGCGTACACTGCCGTCGGGCGAGACGCAGGTCAGTCGCAGGTTGGACGGGAAGAGTGCCAGCAGGCTGTCGATCTTCGATACGTCGGGTCCCTGCACCCCGGAGATATACGAATAAGCCAAATCACTGTATGCCTCGAGTTTCTCTTCGAGCGCCTCGGTCTTGTAACCGCGGGCACGATACTGCTCGAAGAGGATGATACCCACGGTAAATACCGTGAATATCAACACGAAACTCAACGTGAGTTTCTGTTTGTAGGTAATTTTCATTCCTCTTTCAAATTAAAACGATAACCGTATCCGGGACGGCTGGTAATCAACGAGGCGTGATCGCCCAGTTTCTTGCGCAGACGGGTGATATGCACATCGACCGTCCGTTCGGTAACATACGGAGCATCCTTCCAGAGCCGTTCGATAATATCCTCGCGCGAAAAGACTCGGGTCGGATTCTTGGCCATCAGGGCGAAGATCTCGAACTCGGTCTTGGTCAGCGACACGACCCGACCGGCAATCGTAAGCTCCTTGGCGTTGAAGTCGATGTTCAGGTCGTTCATCACCAGGCACTCCCGCCGGTCCTCCTGTTGCGTTGCCGAGCGTTTCAGTACGGCCTTGACACGAGCCGACACCTCCTTGATCGAAAAGGGCTTCGAGATATAGTCGTCGCCTCCGACCGAAAATCCGGTGAGCATATCGTTTTCGGTATCCTTCGCCGTCAGAAAGATGATTGGAATCGTATTTCCCTCACGGCGCAACTTCTCGGCCAGCTTATATCCGGAGATACCGCCCATCATCACATCCAACAGGATCAGGGCGTGCTCCGGAGTCAGTTTTTCGAGAGCCTCCTCGGCCGAATAGGCCACATCGACCTCATACCCTTCATTGAGAAGGTTGAACTCCAGGATCTCACAAATGTCGCGTTCGTCATCGACGACCAGAATCTTCTCTTTCATGACGAAAAAATGATTTTCTGCAAATATAGTGAAGCCGAACACAGAAAACAGAGGCGAACCTGCGTTTTTCTGTCGGATCGGGTCTTCACTCCATAAATATCGGCAAAAAGGCCAAAGGGCGTATCCGAGGTCGCAAACGGCACAAACGGCCTCGAAGACCCTTTCGGCTATTTGCTGCGGTTGTGCTTGAGAATCTTGGCATCGATATAGAAGACAATCTCCTCGACAATGTTGTCGCAATGGTCTCCGATACGCTCGATCTTACGCGTAACGAGCAAGGTCTCCAATATACAACGGGCCTGTTCGGGTCGCTTGGCCACGTAAGCTGCCAGCACGCGGATCGCATTGCGGTACAAGGCATCCACCTCCTCGTCCTGCTGCATGATCTTGCCCGCAAGTTTCGTATTCTCCGTCTCGAGAGCCACGTAACTGTCCGAGAGCATCGAGATGACCGTATCGAACATCTGCCCGATGCGAAGATCCTCCTTCAGCTCCATCGCTACGCCGCAACAACCGTCGACAACCACGTGCCGTGCGATACCTTCGGCAAAATCACCGATACGCTCCAGCGTGCCGCTGATCTTGATCATCGAAAGCACCAGGCGAAGATCGACGGCCACCGGGCTGAAGAGTGCGATATAGTTCTCGCAATCGCTGTCGATCTTCAACTCGAACGTATCGACCCGCTTCTCGCGGCTGATCACCTCGCGGGCCAGCTCGGCATCGTTCTCAAGATAGGCCTGTTTCACCTTCTCGAGCTGCGAAATGACCAGTTGCCACATCTGGCTCACCTCGTCACGCAGAGCCAGCAACTCCTTTTCGGTATGTTTGATCTGTTTTTCCATAACTGTTATCCGAATCTTCCTGTAATGTAATTCTGTGTCTGTATCTTCTCAGGATTGAGAAACATCTTCTTCGTGTCGCTGTACTCGACCAGCTCGCCGAGCATGAAGAAACCCGTCTTGTCACTCACACGGGCCGCCTGCTGCATGTTGTGCGTCACGATGACGATCGTGTAGTCGCGTTTGAGTTCGTGGATCAGCTCCTCGATCTTCGAGGTCGAAATCGGGTCGAGCGCCGAAGCCGGCTCGTCCATGAGCAACACCGAAGGGGAGATAGCCAACGCACGTGCGATGCAGAGTCGCTGCTGCTGACCGCCCGAAAGCTCGAATGCCGACTTCTTCAATTTGTCCTTCACCTCATCCCACAGGGCCGCGCCGCGCAACGACTCCTCGACCCGCTGGCGAATGAACGCCTTGTCCTTCACACCGTTCACCCGAAGGCCGTAGGCCACATTTTCGAAGATCGACTTCGGGAAAGGGTTGGGTTTCTGGAAAACCATGCCGACCTTCTTGCGCAACTCGTCCACCTGCACCCCTTTGGCGTAGATGTCCTCACCACCCACCAGACACTCACCCGTCAGGCGCGTACCGGGAATCAGGTCGTTCATCCGGTTGAAAAGGCGCAGGAAGGTGGACTTGCCGCAACCGGACGGACCGATGAAGGCCGTTACCGTATTGGGCTGCATTTTCATGCTGATTCCTTTCAGGGCATGAAAATCGCCGTAGTAAAAGTTAATATCCTTCGTCTCTATCATAACTAATTCGTTTTTGTCTTTTTACCGATATACCGTCTGAGTGCCGATGCCGAAAGGTTCATGACCAACACGATGAAGATCAGCACCAGGGCCGTTCCGTAGGCCATCGGACGGGTCGCCTCCAGGTCCGTTCCGCTCGTGGCGATCACGTAGAGGTGGTACGGCAGTGCCATCACCTGATCGTAGATGCTCGACGGCAGTTTGGGGAGGAAGTAGGCAGCCGCCGTAAAGAGGATCGGCGCCGTTTCGCCCGACACACGGCCGATCGAGAGAATCAGACCGGTGGTGATATTCGGGAAGGCGGTAGGCAGAACCACCCGCCAGATGGTTTGCAGTTTGGTCGCACCGAGCGCAAGGCTTCCGGTACGATAGGAGTCGGGGACCGCCTTGAGGGCCTCCTCCGTGGTACGGATCACCAACGGCAACACCAGCAGACCCAGGGTGAACGATCCGGCAATGATCGAGTCTCCGAAACCCAGCGAGTTCACGAAGAGCGCCATACCGAAAAGACCGAAGATAATCGAGGGGATACTGCCCAGGTTGTTGGTCATGATGCGGATGAAGCGGACGATCTTGCCGTTTCCGGCATACTCGGTCGTGTAGATGGCCGACATGACACCGAGCGGGAAGGCCACGATCATACTGCCCACGATCAGGCAGAAGGTTCCGACGATGGCCGGGAAGATTCCGCCACCGGTCATACCGTCGGTCGGCTCCGAGGTCAGGAACTCCCAGTTGATGGAGCCGGCACCGTGCCAGATGATGAAACCCAGGATCCAGAACAGGATCGCCACAACGATCAGACCCAGAATACGGAAGGTCCAGAACGCGATAGCCTGATTGCTTTTCTTACTCATATCAAAGTCCTCGATTGGGTTGACGTTTAGAGATTGCCTCGGCCGTTACGCTGATGATCATCGTGATGATGAAGAGGATACATCCGAGCATGAACAACGCCTCGTAGTGAGCGCCTCCGGCCGGAGCCTCGCCCAGTTCGGCTGCGATCGTCGCCGGAATGGTCCGGACCGGCTCGAAGAGCGAGCGGGGCATGACCGCAGCGTTACCCGTTACCATCAACACGGCCATCGTCTCACCGATGGCACGGCCGATTCCCAATACGACGGCAGCCGAGATACCGGATCCGGCATAGGGAATGATTACCTTATAGATGGTCTGCCATTGGGAGGCGCCCAGTGCCAGACTCGCCTCACGCATGGCGCGCGGCGTATTGCGCATGGCGTCCTCGGCCACCGTAATGATCGTCGGCAGGGCCATGATGGCCAGCACGACACTGCCGGCCAATGCCGTCTCGCCAACCGGCAGGTGGAAAACCTTCTGGATCAGGGGGACGAGTACGACCAAGCCGAAGAAGCCGTACACGACCGACGGGATACCGGCCAACAGCTCGATGGTCGGCTTGAGTATCTTTCGCATCCGTTCGCTGGCCAGCTCCGAGAGGTAGATCGCGACACCCAGTCCGAGCGGCAGGGCGATCAGGATGGCAAAGAAGCTCACCCACAGGGTTCCCAGAATCAGGGGCAGCACGCCGAACTGCGGAGCAGGCGTTGCCGTCGGCATCCACTCGCGGCCGCCGAAGAAGTCGGCCGGCGAGATGTGGTCGCCACGCAGCACCTTCACACCCGGCATCCCCTCCGGCATATACTCCTCGGGGAGGAAGGCAACGATACCCGGTGTCGAGACGATCACCTCACCCAGCTTCTCGGGCAGCAGCTCATAGTCGGCACCGAACTCCTCGTCGCTGTAGCGGGAGAAGATCTCCTCGAAGCGGAAGACGACGATCGGCTGATCCTTGCCGCCGACCTCCGCCCAGTTCTCGATCTCATAGTCGAAAATCTCCTTGATCTGTTTGGGCCCCAGGTGCGTCACCGGATTACCGGCATCGACGCAGAGTACGTACCCCTTCTCGACGGTCGGACTCTTGAACAGTCCGGCACCCTCGCGGAAGAGGAAGACGACGATCAGCAGAATCACGATAGTCGTGATCGCTCCGCTGACGGTCAGCAGACCCTCCGTCAATTTTTCAACGATGCACCGTAAACGTTTCATGGTATATGTTCAATCGTAGCAAATGGATTTTTTTCAAAAAATTTCATGCTCGCCGGAATCTTCCGGTACCCGCTCCGGGAACTTCTCCCGAACCACCGGTAACCGGAGACCCTCTACGACTGCACGGATGAAGGCAGGCTTCGCAGACCGGAGACTTCCGATCGGAAGTGCGCGACACGACTCAGGGCTCTTTCGCAGACGGTCGATTCAAGCGGCATGGAACCAATGCCGGACGACAGTCAGGGGTGCTGTCGCCCGCATCGTCAGAACTTTTATTTTACAGGGATGAAGCCAACCTCGCTTACAATTCGCTGACCGGTCGGTGAGAGTACATAATCGATAAACGATTTAACCTTTCCGGCCGATCCGGCCTCGTAATAGTAATAGAGCGGACGTACGATCGGATAAGTCTCATTCTTTGCATTTTCCACAGAAGGCTCTGTAAATGTCTTTCCATTGTCATAAGATACATGAATTGGTTTTACAGAACTGTTAAGGTATGCCAGGCCCACGTAGCCGATTCCTCCCTTGGTCTGGCTGATCGACTGGATAATCGCCCCGGTTGCCGGCATACTCATAATCCCGTTCATGTAATTTTTATTTTTAAGTACGCTCTCCTTGAAAAATTCATAGGTACCCGAAGAGGTCTCACGTGCATAGGGCACGATCTTCATATCGGCTCCGCCGACCTCTTTCCAGTTGGTGATCTTACCCGTAAAGATTCCCTCCAACTGCTCGCGCGTCAGATTCGTCACCTTGTTTGCAGGATTGACCACGATGGCCAGTGCGTCATAGGCGATGATCACCTCTTTGGCGCTCTTTCCCTGCGCCTGCAGTTTCCGACGCTCGTCGAACTTGATACGACGCGATGCCTGCGCAATATCGGTCGTACCCTCAAGCAGTGCCGACAGGCCAACACCCGATCCACCGCCTGTAACGGTTACCGTAGCCGAAGGATTGGCTTTCATGAAACTCTCGGCCTCCTGCTGCGACAGAGGCAGCACCGTATCCGAACCTTTGATCTTTTGCGCATTCGCCGCCGTGATGCCCGCTGCAATCAGAACGGCTGTCAGAATAATTTTTTTCATCTTCTCTTTTCTTTTTTTACGCTGCAAATTTGCGCAGGCCTTATTACGCGCATCGTAAGGAACTGTTACGATTTTGTTACGATTCCATCTCCGTGTAAAACAGCCTCTCTTACGAGGCGACGACGACAAAAAAGTTCCCCTCTGCGACTCACGCGGCAGAGGGGAGAATCGAAACCCGATGCGCGAAGCATCGAAGTTTGCCAATAAAAAAGTAGAAAAAGAGAAGAGTTCTCTATAAAAGCAAGCGGAAGATGGCTCCTCTTAGAATTTATACTGAAGGCGCAGCGTGAAGACATCGTCTTTGCGATCCCGCTCATAGCCGGCCAAATATTTTGTCTTTTCGTTGTACTTCAACTCATAGTAAGCCGTCAAACGCACGCTCTTGCCGATATCCCAGAGCGCACCGAATCCGAACGTATTGACCGCCAGGTCGGCTATACCCGTATGGGAATCGGGAGCACCGATCTGATCGCCTTTCACCTGCGTGTTCGGATTGTACCAATCGTATTTGGCAACGACCGCAACGGGCAATCTGCCCAGGCTCTGTACGAGCATCGCATATCCGCCATTGAACTCTCGGATATAGGTAGGCGAAGTGGGGCGTTTGTCGTAGTTGGGGCTTTGGGTAGTGTTGCCCTCTGCCGCCGGTTGCTGTCCGAAGAGGTATTCGACAGAAAGGTCCGTCTCTCCCAATGCGCTCGTCAGACTGAATTCCAGATCGAATCCGAAATACTGACGCTTGGCGTAACGGCCAACGTTCGACTCGCTGTTATAAAGAACGAACCGGTCTCCACGCATTCTGTAAACCTCGCTCGACCCCTGATAAACCTGTCCATGGTAGTAGGAGAAGCCTCCGCCGAGCGCTATCGTACCAAAATCCTTGAATGCAGATAGATGTCCGATAAAATCCTTCTTGTTGTCCGTATCCAGATTAACTCCGTTTCCGGCGAAGAGACCCGCCTCGAGCCTCAATACACTCCAGGGCGAACTCTGCGGGGCCTGCACGACCAGCATACCTCCGAAATCGCGCTCATCGGGAAAAAGCGTCCGGAAAACCGTCGAACGTTCGGGGGCCTCACGCCGCGACGAGGAGTTCCCGATCTCGAATCCGAACGGACGGTTGAAAATACCCGCCCGAAAACCCAATGTACGGATCCACGGATCCTGTAGGTTGAAATAGGCATCCTTGACCTGCACTCCCTTTTCGGTAATATCGATCTGAAACACACCGGAGGTTACCGCCCCTTCATAAGCGAGCTTGAGGCGGCCCCGCCGGATTCCCATCCGGTTGAATCCCCCCCGATCGGCCTCGTTGCTCTCCTCGCCCACATCGAGCGAGGCATCCTCCTGTCCGTGCTGATACTGAGCCTGGATATATCCCGATATTTTAAATCGTTTAAGTCGATCGACCTCTTTCTCCAATGCAGCCGTCTCATGCTGCAACTGTTCGATCTGCTGCTCCTCGACCTGTTGTTTATCGGCCTGTTTCGTTTCGGGCTCCTGGGCTTCGGCAACTGTCGCCAGCAAGCAGGCAGACAGCGATAAAAGGGCAAACTTTCCCCTATTCATTAAATTATACGATTTCACGATGCAAATTTAAAAAACTATGTGTATCTTTTCTTCAAATGGCTGTTACGAATATATTAAACCGCCTCCGTCCCTTCCCCCCGTTACAGAACTTTCCGATGCCGGCATTTTCCCGAATCCGGTACAAAAACGGCCTATTCCCGGGATATTTTTCTCATTATATTCCTATCTTGCGAAGCAAAAACCGGTTTGGCACGATTTTAATACCGAATAGTCAGACTGCAAACACGCTGCCGAAATCGGCAGATCGGTAAAAAAAGATATTGAACAACTTGTATGAAGGTAGGCTTATTTATCCCCTGCTACATCGACGCCATCTATCCGGAGGTGGGCATCGCCACCCTCGAACTGCTGGAGAAACTGGGCGTCGAGGTCGAAGTTCCGCACCGGCAGACCTGCTGCGGACAACCGATGACCAACGAAGGAGATTTCGAGAGCGCCCGGTGCACCGAAGAGCTCTTCGTTGAAAATTTCAAGGATTACGAATACATCGTCGGCCCGGCCGGCAGCTGTGTCAAGCAGGTGCGCGTCCACTACGACAAACTCGAACAGACACCCGAGGTGCAGCACGTGCGCGAACGCACCTACGAACTGGTGGAGTTCCTGCACGATATTATAAAGGTAAAGGAGTTCCCCGGTGTCGAATTCCCCTACAAGGTCGCCCTGCACAACAGCTGCAGTTCGATCCGTGGACTGGGTATCGCCAAACCCTCCGAGCGGCCAGGCGAGCCTTTCAACAAGTCGGCCGACCTGCTGAAGATGGTCAAGGGTGTCGAACTGGTCGAACTGAGCCGCCCCGACGAGTGCTGCGGATTCGGCGGTACGTTCTGTGTGACGGACGAGGCCGTCAGCACGAAGATGGGACGCGACAAGGTCTCCGACTATGTATCGAGCGGTGCCGAGTGCGTCGTATCGCCCGACATGTCGTGTCTGATGCACCAGCAGGGAGTCGCCCGCAAGATGGGCATAACGACACTGCCGTTCGTGCACATCGCCCAGGTTCTCAACGGAGGTCCCTTTAAAAACGGAAAGCTATGAAAAAGGAGAAGGTAGTCGATGTCGTATCCAACTCGGCGCGATTCATCGCCCAGGACGACATCCACGAAAAGATGCATGACAAGAACCTTTGGAACGCCCGCGTGAAACGCGACCGGATCGCCGCATCGATTCCTGAATGGGAGCAGTTGCGCGAACTGGGATCGGCTATCAAGGAGCACACGCTGAACCACCTGGACCAATATCTCGAACAGTTTGCCGCGAATGCCGAAAAACGCGGAGCGATCGTTCACTGGGCCCGCACGGCTCAGGAGCACAACGAGATCGTCTATTCGATTCTGGAGAGCCACAAGGTCTCCTCGATCATCAAAAGCAAGTCGATGCTACAGGATGAGTGCGGCATGGTTCCCTTCCTCGAACAACACGGCATCGAGGTGACGGAATCCGACCTGGGCGAGCGTATCCAGCAACTTTCGAACGAACCGCCGGCCCACATCGTCATGCCGGCCATTCAGAAGACGACCGAAGATATCGCCCGTCTGTTCGCCGAGAAGATCGGAACGGATCCCGGCAACAACGACCCCACGTCGCTCACCGAGGCGATGCGCAACAACGCGCGTCCCCGCTTCATGAAGGCCGGTGCCGGCATGACGGGAGCCAACTTCGCCATCGCCGAGACAGGTACGTTCGTCGTCTGCACGAACGAGGGAAATGCCGATATCGGCGCCTCCGTTCCGCCCCTGCACATCGCCAGTATCGGCATCGAAAAGGTGATCCCGAAGGTGCGCGACCTGAGCATCTTCATCCGCCTGCTCTCGCGCAGTGCCCTGGGCACTCCCGCGACGCAGTATACCTCGCACTTCACGGGCCCCCGCAACGGCGGCGAACTGCACATCATCCTGACCGACAATGGCCGCAGCGAACGGCTCGCGATGAAGGATTTTTGGCGTTCGCTCAAGTGCATCCGCTGCGGTGCCTGCATGAACACCTGCCCAGTCTACCGTCGCAGCGGCGGACTGGCCTATCAGTCGACCTATTCGGGACCGATCGGCATCATCCTCAGCCCCACCTTCGACCTGAAGAAGTACAGCGAGCTGCCGTTCCACTCGACCCTCTGCGGCTCCTGCTCGCAGGTCTGCCCGATGAAGATCGACCTCTCGGACCAGATCTACAAGTGGCGCGAGGAGGTGGTCAAGGCGGGCTACATGCCCAAGATGCGGCGCCTGGCCTTCAAAGCGGCCGGTGAGATATTCGCCCACCCGGGACAGTTCCACCTGGCCGAAAACCTCGGAGCGAAACTTCTGCCCATCATTCCCGATTTCCTCGTATACAGCAAACTCAACCCTTGGACCGGCGGCAACGACCGCGAGATGATCCGTCTGGCCAAACCGACCTTCCGGGAGTGGTATCTGAAAAACAGAAAGGAGCAAAACAATGGATAGCACGAAAGATCTCATTCTGGAGTCCCTGCGCAGAAACAGACAGGCAGGCGACTTTCCTCACCCCGAGATTCCGGACTTTCCGAAGAGCGAACGTCCGATCCTCGACGAGTTCAAAGAGAGTCTGACCGCAGGGGGCGGCACCTGGCGCGAGGCGGCTTCGGCGGCCGAGGCCGAAGGGCTGATCCGCAAACTGCACCCCGATGCGAAGGTGATCTGTTCGGCCGCACCGGAGATCCGCGGGAACCGGGACATCCACGCCATCAAGGATCCGCACGAGCTGGACGACGTGGATGTCGGCGTAATCCGGGCCCGGTTCGGTGTAGCCGAGACCGGCATGGTCTGGCTGACGCAGGAGGATCTCAAAATCGATGCACTGGGCGTATTGTCGCAACATCTGGTGATCCTGCTCGACCCGCAACAGCTGGTACGGGATATGTACGAGGCATACGGCCGCATCGACCTGCAGGCGACCAACTACGGTTGCTTCATGCTCGGCCCGTCGGCCACGGCCGACATCGGTGCCTTCATGGTGCGGGGTGCCCAGGGGGCCCGCTCGCTTACCGTGATATTCCTGTAAAACGCCAATATTATCAGAACATATAAATAAAACAGCCGCATCCTTTCGGAGGATGCGGCTGTTTCATACAGATAAACAGACAAGATCAACACTACTGAGGAGTTACGGACAGGAAAATCCCAAAATCTGGCGATTGTGCACGCTCGCAGGATACCGTTATTTTGCAGCACCGAAAAAAGATGCGCAACCGTTTCACATATCTCATCGCAGGACTCCTCCTGTTTCTCTGTGCAAGTGTCCGGGCAGAGGTGTCCCAGCCCACCGGGAAGATCACCTTCGAGGTGACCGATCCCTCCGGGGAGCCGCTGGCCTACGCCACCGTCATGCTGAAAGGCTCGACAGGAGAGACTCCATACGGTCGCCCAACCGACGAAAAGGGGATCGCACTCTTCACAGTCCCTGTCGGAACGTACGAAGTACACATCACCTATATCGGGTACACCCCTTACACCGAGACCCTCTCGATCCGCGAGGGCGATGCACTCTACCGCCCCCTCTGGCTTGAACCCTCTTCGGTAGCCATCGACGATGTAGTCGTAACAGCCACCGAATCGAAGGGGATCACCAGCTCCTCGATGATCGACCGCAAGGCCATGGAGCACCTGCAGCCGTCGAGTTTCAGCGACCTGCTCTCGCTGCTTCCGGGCGGCAAGGCCTCGGCCCCCTCGCTGAGCGCACCGAACCAGATCCATCTGCGTGAGATCGGCATTGCGAGCGACGACTACAACACCTCGTCGCTCGGCACCTCGTTCGTCGTGGACGGGGCCCCGATCCGTAACGACGGCAATATGCAGTATATACCCAGCTACGATCCCTATTTCGATTCGAAGAGCCATGCGAATGCCGGCATGGACATGCGCACGCTCTCGACCGACGAGATCGAACACGTCGAGATCGTGCGGGGCATCCCCTCGGTGCAGTACGGCGACCTGACGAGCGGGCTGGTGAAGATCGAACGCAAGCGGGGATACACCCCCTGGAACATGCGCTTCAAGGCCGACATGAACAGCAAGCTCTACTACCTGGGCAAGGGATTCGAGATCCCCGACCGGGAGCTGACGGTCAATTTCGGCATCGATCTGCTGGACGCCAAACCCGACCCGCGCAACACGCTCGAGGATTATCGGCGTGCCACGGGATCGGTCCGTCTGAATAAACTGTGGGACCGCTCCGAGAAGCACCGCATCACACTGGGAATCAATCTCGACTACACCGGGTCGTTCGACAACAAGAAGATCGATCCGGAGGCCAACAACGGCCAGTTGAACGACTATCGGTCGCAGTATAACCGCTTCGCCCTGAGCGGCGATTTCGAACTTCACTCGCGCCGTGAAGGCTTTTTCCGCTCGCTCAGCATGAATGCCTCGATCGACTACTCGCGCGACCGCATCGACCGCCGCAAGTTCGTGCAGATCACCAAACCGACAGCCGTCTCGAACAGTCTGGCCCCGGGCGAATACGATGCCATCCTGCTCGAGCCCTCCTTCATCGGCGAGATGACCATCGACGGCCGCCCCCTGAACGCCTTTGCCAAGGCCGTAGCCACCTTCCGGATCGACAGCGACGCAAGTTCGAACACGATTCTCGCCGGCGTGGACTGGGTGATGGACAAGAACCTGGGCGAAGGGGTCGTCTACGATGTCGCACGCCCCGTCTTCCCCGAATCCTCGCTCCGGCCGCGCCCCTACTACGACATCCCCGCCCAGCATGACCTGGGCCTCTTCATCGAGGACAACACCACCCTCTCCTTCGGCCGTTACCAACTGGACATCATGGCCGGTCTGCGTGCCACCACGATGCTCAACCTGGGCCGTGAGTACACGATGCGGGGCAAATTCTACTTCGACCCGCGTCTGAATCTGCGGCTCGCCTTCCCTTCGTTCCGGATCTGGGGACAAACGGCCGAATTTGCCCTCTCGGGCGGTACGGGCTGGCACACGAAGAGCCCGACCATGGACCAGCTCTACCCCGCCCTGCGCTACTACGACATCGTCCAGCTGAACTACTTTCACTCAAATCCCGACCTGCGGCGCATCAACTACGTCACCTATGTGATCGACCCGACGAACTACGCCCTCGAAGCGGCCCGCAACTTCAAATGGGAGGTGCGCGCCGACCTGACCCTGGCCGGGAACCGGCTTTCGGTCACCTACTTCGAGGAGGATATGAAATCGGGCTTCCGCACCACCTCGGCCTACGACAGCTACAACTACAAGGCGTACGACTACAGCGGAGTGGACCACGACAACCTGCAGGCCCCACCCTCGCTGGAGGATATGCCCTACACGATCGAGACTCGCATGGCCTCGACCGCACGCACGACCAACGGCAGCCGCACCTTCAAACGGGGTGTCGAGTTCACCTTCTCGTCCCAACGCATCGAGGCGCTCCGCACCCGCCTGACGGTCACGGGGGCCTGGTTCCATACCGAATACAGCAACAGCGACCCGATCCAGTACTTCCCGGGCAAGACCATCAACTTCCAGCAGGTGCTTTACGTCGGTCTCTATGAGAACGACACCTACTATATCCGGGAGATGGCCAACACCAACTTCATGCTCGATACGGACATTCCGCGCCTCGGTCTCGGCTTCTCGTTCACGTTCCAGTGTGCCTGGACCACCAAACAGTTCAATCCGAGCGGGAGCCAGCTTCCGTATGCCTACTTCGGGCCCGACGGGATCATCCACCCCTTCACCGAAGAGTCGCTCTCAGATCCCGAACTGGCCACACTGAAACGCTACGAAGGGACGACCGTCTCGCGCTGGACCACCGTTCCGTTCGCCATGACCACCAACCTGAAGGTGACCAAACGTCTCTTCAAGGAGAAGGTGATGGCCGCCATCTACGTCACCCAGATGTTCAACTATACGCCGAGCTACAAGGTCGACGGCATCACCACCCGACGCCACGCCACCCCCTACTTCGGCATGGAAATCAACCTCAGCCTATGAAATACACCCTGAAAACAGCCCTGCTGCTCGTCGGCATAGCGATGCTCTCTTCGTGCGTAAAGCGAGACACGAGCGACTTCTTCTCGCAGGTTACCCTGCAGTTGGTTCCACCCGAAGAGGTGCAGCAGACGCTTCGGGTACAAGCCCCCGTCACGCTGCGCAACATCAACACCGGACAGCGGACCTATACGTCGGATTTCGACAACGAAGGGGTGCTGCGGATCTCCCTGATGAAGGGGGTCTATGAACTTACGCTCGAGACGGGTTGCAAACTGAAATACCGCACCGGCGATGAGACCTTCACACGGGACATCGTCCTGGAGCGGGATACGAAACTGGTGCTGATGGCTTCCGAAGAGGCTGTTCCGGTCAAGGTCATTTTCAGCGAATAGACGATGCGATTACTCGTAAAGATATGGTTATGCGCGGGATGCCTGCTGGGCATTGCGGAGTGGAGTCAGGCCCGGCCGACGGAGCCCGACACCCTGATGCGTGCCCTGCGTGAGGCAGCCTCGCCGACGAACGCCCTCATCCGGGAGGCCTACGCCAATCCGGCCACGCGTCCCGACGCTTTCGGCCATTCGCTCTCCGAACTATCGATCGGCTACCGGCTCCAAACCGAGGAGCAGCCGACCGTCCGGCAAAAGGGTGACCGTACCGACTTCGGATACTTCGCGACCGAGGGCTACCGGCACCTCTCCGAGAAGAGCACGCTGTGGGGAGATGCCGGTTACCGGATCGGGAAGCGTCGGAACGTAGTCTGGAACCTCGCCTCGGACTACGAACTGATCTATCCGGCCATCACCACCGACACGGTCGGCGGCGGGGACCTCACCTCGGAGGAGTACACCTTCGGGGGCGGCTACGGCCATCGGGGCGAACGTTTCGGCTGGGGAGCCTCGGCCGACGTACGGGCCGGACAGGAGTACCGGACGACCGATCCCCGTCCGCGCAACATCACGATCGACATCTCGGCCACGCTGGGAGGCTCTCTGCGCATCGGCCGCTACAAGGCGGGGCTTTCGGCCTCGCTGCGGGTCTACAAACAGACAAGCGCCACCTACTTCGCCAACCCGATCGGCGGGACGGGTCTCTTCCGGCTGACCGGCCTGGGGGCCTATTACGCCGGCTACACCGGCGACAACCAGGATACCGAAGGCGATCTCTACCGGGGCAACGGCTTCTCGGCCGAGGCGGTCCTGCTGCCAGCCCACGGCCGCAAGGGGCTCTTCCTGACGCTCGGATACGACCGGCTGAAGATCACCAAGATCCTGCGCAGCTACAAGCACCTGCCCCTGCAGGAGGTCATTCCCCACACGTTCCGCGCCGACGCAGCTTGGCTACAGCGGCCGGAGCAGGGACTCTATTGGGGTATCGGAGTGAAAAACCGGTACGAGTACCGCGAGGGGATTGAAAATATCGTGGCCGAATCGGTCGGAGGTGCCTACGAGACGATCGGGGCGTTGAAAACATTTGAATACAGCCTGCTGCAAAACCGTCTCGAACTGCTTGTCGGCCGGGAATCCCCCCGCAGCGCCTGGGCCGTATCGCCCTGGGCCGCCTATCAGCGCCGCACGGCCGACTACCTCTACCCGGCACAACACATGGAACACGCCCACGCAGGTGGAGGTGTCGAGGTACACTATACGTATCAGGGACACCGGACGATGCTCCGGACAACCGTCGGAGCCGACTACTTCGCCTCCCTGAGCCACAATCTGGCGATCCCGGTGGCCAACATCGACATTCCTCAGCTTGTCGAGATGGTCCGATATGAATACGACCGCCGCTCACAGGACCGCCTCGGCCTGCAGGCAGCTCTTCGGGGCGATTACCGGCTCCGCAAGCGGATGACGCTCTTCCTGGCGGCCGATTACCGGATCGACCGCTACCGGGACGGCACCCTGTCGCACTACGCCCAAATAGCGTGCGGCCTTGCCTTCTGACAGAAAATCATTTTAACTAAAAAACCATAAAACCCATGAACTACAAACATCTACTCTATGCATCCGCAGCTTTTTGCGCCATGCTCTTCGCAAGCTCGTGTACCGACGACAAAACCGGCAAACCGGGCGAACCGACCCTTGACTTTACCCTGACGGTCAATATGCCCATCAGTGTGGAGTCGCCCGAACTCACCTCGGTAGAGGCCACCTTTACGGAGGTAACGACCGGCCAGACGATTACCGTCACCGAGTTCAGTGCCGCACAGGAGGAGTCCTACCGTATCGATGCGGACCTGCTCCCCGGCCAGTACAACCTGACCCTGAAAGGTGTGATCCGCTACACACAGGACGGGGTAACCGGTGAGGGAGACATCGAGGCTTCGCGCACGAACATCCCCGTCTCGGAGGAGTCGCACGCACTGACCGTCGAGACGACCGTAGCCACGATCCGCACCAACAACTTCGTCATCGAGGAGATCTTCTTCACGGGCAGCCTCACCCCCGAGGGACAGCAATACTACGGCGACCAGTACATGAAGATCACAAACAACTCGGACCAGACCCTCTATGCCGACGGACTGATCATCTTCAAATCGGCCTTCATGACCGTGGACAAATACGACTATACGCCCGACATCATGGCGACGCACTTCTCGGTGGACAGCGGGCTGATCCTGCCGGGTTCGGGCACCGACTATCCGGTTGCCCCGGGGGCCTCGATCGTCATTGCCGACACGGCCATCGACCACCGGGAGTTCAACTCGCAGTCGCTCGACCTGTCGGGTGCCACTTTCGAATATTATAACACGAGAGATGACGAGGATGTGGACAACCCGAACGTCCCGAACGTACAGACTCTCTTCGCCGACGACTCCTGGACCTGGCACAACCGCGGCTTCTACTCCTATGCGATCGGCCGTCTGGGCGAGGGCGTAACAGCCGAGAGTTTTGCCAAGGATTACGCCTACACGGCCCACTACGAGATGGTGGTCGAAGGATACGGCTCCTTCCCGATGGAGGCCGAGTGCTGGAAAGTTCCCAACGCATGGGTGATCGACGCAGTAAACCTGAGCATCGAATCGATGTTCATGTGGATCGTCACCTCGCCGACGCTGGATTCGGGTTGGACCTACTGCGGCAAGATCGACAAGGACCAGACCCGCTACGGCAAGAGCGTCCGCCGCAAAGTGTACAAACAGGAGGAGGGTCGTACGATCTACAAGGATACGAACAACTCGACCGTCGATTTCACGGCCGAATCACCCCTTTCGCTCCTATAACCCCAATTTTTATGAGAGAACCTGTTATCGAATGCCGCAACCTGACCCACTACTACGGGGATCGGCTGATATACAAGAACCTGAGCTTCGAGATTCCGCGCGGGCGGATTCTCGGGCTTTTGGGTAAGAACGGAACCGGTAAGACCACCACGATCAACATCCTGAACGGCTACCTACAGCCGCGCTCGGGCGAATGCCTGATCTTCGGCGAGGATATCCGCCGGATGCGTCCCGAGACCCGGGCGCGCATCGCCCTGCTCATCGAAGGGCACGTCCAGTACGCCTTCATGACCATCGAGCAGATCGAGCGGTTCTATGCGCGCTTCTACCCGAACTGGGACCGCGACGCCTACTACGGACTGATGGAGAAACTCCAGGTCGCCCCGCGGCAGCGCATCTCGCGCATGTCCTGCGGACAGCGCTCCCAAGTCGCCCTGGGACTCATCCTGGCTCAGAACGCCGAGCTGCTCATCCTCGACGACTTCTCGATGGGACTCGACCCCGGCTACCGCCGGCTCTTCGTCGAGTACCTGCGCGACTACGCCCGCAGCGAGGAGAAGACAGTCTTCCTCACCTCGCACATCATCCAGGACATGGAGAAACTCGTCGACGACTGCATCATCATGGACTACGGACGCATCCTGATCCAGATGCCGGTCCGCGACCTGCTCGGACGCTTCCGCCGCTATACCTTCACCACGGCCGACGGGGCAATCATCCCCGAAAGCAAGGAGATATACAACCCCGGTGTCATCAACGGCCGGGGCGAACTCTATTCGTTCGACTCGCCGGAGAGCATCCGCGGATGGCTCGACCGCACGGGAATCCCGCACGGCGACCTGTGGAGTGAGACCCTGAACCTCGAAGATGCCTTCATCGGCTTAACCGGAAAATACTGATACGACCATGATCAAAGCCATATTCTACAAGGAGTGGATCAAGATGCGCTACTTCTATCCGCTCAGTGCCCTGCTCCTCACCGGATTCACCCTCTACGCCCTGCTGCGCATCCAGCGGGTGATCACCTTTCGGGGGGTCGCCCACCTGTGGGAGGTGCTGCTCGAAAAGGAGGTCGTCCTGATCGACACGCTGCAATATCTCCCCATGCTGCTGGGCATTCTGCTCGCCCTCACGCAGTTCGTCCCCGAAATGAGCCAGAAACGGTTGAAACTGACCCTGCATCTCCCCTTCCCCGAACGCCGGATGATCCTGCTCATGGAGGGAATCGGAGCGGGAGCGCTCACCCTACTGCTGCTCCTGCAGGGAGCTATCCTCTGGGGCTATCTTGCAACCGTCCTGCCCCCGGAGTTGACCGCCCGTATCCTGCTCACGTCACTCCCCTGGGCCCTGGCCGGGCTGACCCTCTACCTGCTGACCGCATGGATCTGCCTCGAACCGACCTGGCGCCGGCGCATCGTAAACATTCTGATCGCCGCCGCCATCGGCCGTCTCTTCTTCCTCTCGGACCTTCCGGAGGCCTACAACGGCATGATCCCCTGGCTGGTACTGCTGCTCGCCGGCTCGCTCTTTTTCCCCCTGCTCTCTACCTGGCGCTTCAAGCAAGGCTGTCAGGACTAACCCCTAATAATCCATATCGAAAATGATGATAAAAACGATAAAAGGAGCTATTCTCCTCGTAGCAATGCTGCTGATGGCATGGCTGCTCCCCTGGTTCTACACCTTTCTGACAGCCTCGCCCTCGTGGTCACCCTTCACCCTGTACAGCTGTGTCGTACACAGTTTCGCCTCGGTCGGATATGACGAAGAGGGCAACTTCGAAGGCCGGGACCGGCTGGGAAACACCTACACCGAGAATCAGTTCGACAGCATCCTCCCCATGTTCTACTACCGGCAGCTCGCCTCGCGGGGTGCCTTCCCGACCCGGATCGAGGGGGAGCCGATCACCGTCCAGGAGGCCGAACGGTCGGGATTCATCTTTCGCAACTCCCCGTCGGATATCAACCGGCCGGGAACCGGACTCTACCAACTGCTCGAATCGGTACCCGCACGGGTGGATTTCGAGGCGCCGACCGACGTGTTCCGCATCACCGATACGGGGATCGAATTCGTCGACATGGAAAGCAACACGGTCAACCGGGCCAAAAGCGAGGCCTTCACACGCCGGATGCTCGACCGCGGGTTCCGATTCCCGGCACGTGTGGTCGCCGGCAATGCCTCGACGCGCAAATCGTACGACAACGGCTACTTTCTGGTCGATGCCGACGGAGCCCTCTTCCATATGAAGCAGATGCTCGGCCGCCCCTTTGTACGCCGTACGGAGATCCCCGCCTCGCTGGGCATCCGCCACTTCTTCGTCACCGAGTTCCCCGACCAGCGGCTCTTCGGCTTTCTGACCGACCGGCAGAACCGGCTCTACGCCCTCGAGGCCGAAGACTACTCGCTGCATGAGATCCCTGTCGGCGAGTTCGACCCGACCCAAGACGGGATTATGATCATCGGCGACAAGTTCTACTGGACCGTAACGGTGCAGAATGCCGAATCCGAACGGCTGGTTGCCGTCAATGCGCGCGACTACTCGAAAGCGGATGAATACCGTCCCGATACGACGATCGAGGCGTGGGAACGACGGGCCGAATACCTCTTCCCGTTCACCCTCTCGTTCACCTCACCGCTGGACGGCTTCGTAAAACCGCGCCTCGCGGGCTTCTCATGGCAGGCACTCGGCCTGGGGGCTCTGCTGGCCCTGGCCTACGCCCTGCTCCACCGCCGAACGATCCGATGCCGGATCCCCGCCCTGTGCGGAATCCTCCTGTTTGGACTCTTCCTCTTCATCCCGCTCGTGGCCATGGAGAAAAGATAATCTTTTTCATACACTTCATTACACTGGTCATGAAAAGCGCCCCCCGGGTCGCTTTTCATGTTTTCAAAGGTTGGATCAATACCTCCGACCGGACCTCTCAGACAAAACATTTGAGCCGCTCAGCAAAAAACAGGTCGTTTTTATTCACTATCTTTGCTCAAAAGAAAGAGCAGTCGGAATCGCGGAACGCGGTCCGACTATGCAAACACAAAATTTCCATGAACAGGATTATTCTTCTTATCACATCGTTTATTCTGATGACCATGAGTACTATCCAGGCCCAAGAGAATGACCGCACCTTCGCTCCGAGCGACAAGGTTACGGTCGAAAAGGTGCATTTCCGCAACCGTTTCGGCATCACCCTCGCAGCCGACCTCTACAAACCGAAAAATGCCGAGGGGAAACTTCCGGCCATCGCCGTGAGCGGCCCGTTCGGAGCCGTCAAGGAGCAGTCGTCGGGCCTTTATGCCCAGACACTGGCCGAACGCGGCTTTCTGGCCATTGCCTTCGACCCTTCCTATACGGGCGAGAGCAGCGGTGAACCCCGTTACGTCGCATCGCCCGACATCAACACCGAAGATTTCAGTGCTGCGGTTGACTTCCTCTCCACGCGCGATGACGTGAATCCCGAACGTATCGGTATTCTGGGCATCTGCGGCTGGGGCGGCTTTGCCCTCAACGCTGCGGCCATCGACACCCGTATCAAGGCGACCGTCGCCTCGACCATGTACGATATGCACCGGGTAACGGCCAACGGATATTTCGACGCAATGGATGCCGATGCCCGCTACGAACTCCGCAAGCAGCTCAACGCCCAGCGCACCGAGGATTTCCGCAACGGCACCCAGGCCCTGGCCGGCGGCGTGGTCGATCCGCTGCCCGAAGATGCCCCGCAGTTCGTCAAGGACTACTACGCCTATTACAAGACCCCGCGCGGATACCATCTCCGTTCGCTCAACTCGAACAGCGGCTGGGCTGTCACCTCGGCACTCTCGCTGCTCAACACCCCGATTCTCACCTACAGCGACGAGATCCGCAGCGCGGTACTGATCGTCCACGGCGAGAAGGCCCACTCACGCTACTTCGGCGAGGATGCCTTCAAGAAGCTGAAGGGGGAGAACAAGGAGTTGTTGATTATCCCCGGAGCCAACCACACGGACCTGTACGACAACATGGAGAAGATTCCGTTCGACCGCATCGAACAGTTCTTCCTCAAATACCTCAAATAAACCGAAACCCGGGAATCTCCCCGCCGAATCCATCGGCGGGATTTTCCCGTTTGAACAGACGACAAAGACACCATGACACTCGATGCATTTTTAGCCTACGTCCGCCAGCGCAAACCGCTCAACACCCCCGAAATCCAGCAATTCATGGATGAGATGAGCGAAGAGGCACGGCGCGTCACCTTCGAACTGAACGGCTCATATCACACTCCCGATCAGGTGCGCAACCTGCTTTCGCGACTCTTCGGACGGGAGGTTGATCCTACGCTGCGGGTCTTTCCGCCCTTCTATACCGATTTCGGCAAGAACATCACCATCGGCAAAAACGTCTTTATCAACGCCTGCTGCCACTTTCAGGACCACGGCGGCGTCGAACTGGGCGACGGTTGCCAGATCGGGCACAACGTGGTTTTCGCCACGCTCAATCACGGACTTGCCCCCGAAGAGCGCCCCACGACCCATCCGGCACCGATCGTGCTGGGACGCAACGTCTGGGTAGGCTCGAATGCGACGATCCTGCAAGGGGTTACGATCGGCGACAACGCCGTCGTGGCAGCCGGCGCGGTCGTCACGAAGGATGTCCCCTCCGACACGATCGTCGGCGGCATCCCTGCCCGCCCGATCCGCCGCATCTGACCCACCCTACTACGACCAAATCTTCCGTTCAAAGCAAACTTTTCCGATTTTCAATCGAAGTTCAAGTATTCTGCCCATCATAAGAACGAGCAGCAATTATTCTGTACTATATTGGAGCAGCGATCAAACGCCCCTCAAAATCCTTTGCACGCTCCGAAAATACATACCCTCGACCATATTTGCTCCGGGCAAGGGTGCCATTTCACGTCTCTTTATCAAGAATCACCAAAAGTCAAGCACCTCTCTACCAGCATCAGAAATCCTAAAAAAATCGATGAAAATCCAGAGGGATATTTGTAAATGGATAAAAAATACTAACTTTAGATGATGAATCTCGAAAAGAGATACCAATATCGCTTAAACTCTCAAATAAACTATTCCTTATTTAACCTCAAATTAAACACCATTCTATGAGAAAACTGTTTTACGTGGCAAGTCTGTTGGCGTTTACGATTCTGCTCACAACAGGCTGTACAAAAGAGTCCTCCACTCCGATCGAACCATCGCTGCGCTTGACCATTTCCAACATCGAAGCAACGAACTTCGCCGTCAAAGTCGAAAGTACGGACCCCGAGACACTCTATTTCGTAGGAGTTACTACCCGTGAGAGCTACGACGCGCTGGGAGACCCCAAAGCCGCGGCCGAAGCCTTCGTACAGATAGCCAACCAATCCGGCCAGGTAAACTGGACAGAAGCCGACGGGAAACTCATCCATCAGGGGAATACAACGATCGAGGCGGGAGAATCGTGGACCATCAACCCCAAACGCGAATACGCCGTCCTTGCATTCGGTGTGGGCGAAGGGGGTGTCATCACACTCGACCCGGTATACGAATTCGTGACCACAACGGAAGTCTCCCCCTCGGAGAACCAGCTGGACGTAACGGTCGATGCCGAAAAGGGAATCGTGACGGTCAAGACCACTAACGACGATCCCTATTTCTTGGATTGCATCGAAGTCGATCGTCTGACGGACGTTCCCCAAGAGAGGCTTGCAGAGCATATCATCGGGATATACGGAAGTTTAATTGATAACTGCATAGAAAACGGAGATGTAGAACGCGATTTTTCTCGAATCATCGAGGCGGACACCGACTACTATGCCGTAGCTTTCGGATACCTCGGAGGCTACTCGACGACCGAGATCACGATGGTCTCCTTCCACTCGGCCGGCGGTGGACTCATTCCCCAGGATTGCACCTTCGATTTTGACGTGAAGAATATTACCATCAATGGCGCCAATATCACCGTCATCCCGAGCAACCCCTCGACCCCCTATTTCTGGCAGGTCTACAACAAGGTGCTTGTCGACAGTTATATCAACGGAGCAGGAGTAGCCCAACTGATGCAGGACGGACTGGCAATCATCGCCGAGGCCCTCTCTGACGAGTACGGGATTCCGATAACCCCGGAAACCGCTGCCTCGATGGTTACCGTAACGGGCAACGACAGCTACGCATACAACACCCTGGAGGCCTCGACGGAGTACTACGTGGTCGCCGTCGGCCTCGACAACAAGGGACGCCAGACCACCGAGGTCCAGCTTTCCACCCTCTTCACCACGCTTTCTCCTTCGACCGGTCCGGAAGACCCCATGGAGTGCACGATCCAGGTCAACGGGCTAACCGATGACGGACTCAGCGTCAGCGTAATTCCAGCCGACAAGGAGATGACCTACGTAGGAATGGTCGGCGAAGCCGAAGTCTACTCCTGGTACACTTCGGATGCGGAATTCCTGGCTGACGATATTGCCATGTGGTCCGAGATGGCCGGAGCCGAGGGAATGAGCCTCTCGGAGCTGCTCTCGGAATACGGACTGTTCCTGAAAGGGGACCAGACCTATATCTTCCCGGAGAGTTTCGAGCCGGGCGTGCTTTACATGGCCTATACGTACGGACTCAGCGAGACCGGCGAAATTACAGCCGGCATGCAAAAGGTATTCTTCACCCTGGACGAAAACGGCCAGGCCCACGAGGCGGACGGCCCCGCAGGAATGTAACCCCTCGCGACGGAGCCCCTCTCCCCGGACACGATAAGATTGCCGGCAACGCTTCCCCGTTGCCGGCAATCTTATTCAAGTACAGACCGGAACGGCAACCGACCAAGGGCAATTCCGCCCGGCATTCGACTTCGGTCGGGATAAACAAAACGCATCGGAGAGGAACATAAAAAAGAGGCATGGTCCCCCTCACGGCAAGAGGAGAAGAGATGGCAGACTCTCTCTCCTGTCATCCCTCCCCTGCGACACGAGTCAAACGCCACATCTTCCGCAGAGAAACCCAATATTTTACGTATTGAACGCTACCTTTTACGCATTGAAACATGCCTCGGAGATTGTTTGCCTATCTTTAAGTTGAAATATCGTAAATGATCATACCCTCTAAAACATCAAACATATGAAGAAAGTTCTACTTATTATTACATGGGTCGTCTTACTGACTGCCGGAACGGCAGTCGGGACCCTCGCAGAGACAAGACTCTCTCCGAAGGCGGCCGGTCCGGCTCAAGAGGCAGGGTGCGAGACCCAAACACCCCTTTCGCTGGATTCAGGTCAGCTCCCGGCATTCCCCCACCTGACCCCCGAAACGAAATTCATCCCCAAGAACACGAACCAACACTCCGTTTCGGATGTGAGCGAGGGGATATTCTCCCTCCAGGAGTACAATCGAGAATACGGTTACTCCAGCTATTTCAGTTTCTATTCCATCGAGGGCGAATACCTCTTCCCGCCGATGTGGGAGATGTCAAACGGTGGCGGAGCACCTATATTTGATAGCGGAGCTGCAGTGGTAAAGTATCCCCGCAAACTGAATCCGAACGCCCCGCACGCGATCATCTATAGCGACGGATCCGTCCGAGAGTTGCCAACCACGTGGAAAGAAGTCACCCAATTCCATGACGGGGTGGCGATGGTCTATGAGGTAAATCCGCACCAGGGGCAACAGATCTTCTATATCAACATCATGGGAGAAAAGATCCTCCCCCACCTGACCCACGTCTACAGCGGCAAAGGTCCGATGGGTGTCAAAGACCGCATGAGGGACCTCAAGGAGAACCGCCGGGCCTTCTTCAACTACGATAACCAGAAGTGGGGTTTCCTGGACGATGAGGGAAATATCGCCATTACCCCAAACTTCGGAGAGGTACGCGACTTCCACGGCGGGTATGCCCTGGCCATCGTCAAAGAGCAGAATGCCAGTGGGAAGCCGGTATTCATCGACCCGTCGGGAAAAATCGTCTGCAACATCCCCGACAACGCCTCGACGCTCTATTATGCAGAGAAGATCAGCGACGTGGACAACGGCATATTCTGTATCCGGGATTACGGCAAAGCCGTCTATTACGACCTGACCGGAAAAGAGCTGGCCCAATATCCTGAAGGGACTCCCTTCCACAACGGATACGCCTTCATAAAGACAAGCAGCGCATACAAGACCCCGATCAGCATTATCGACACGAAGTTCAGCATCGTCAAGGAGATCGGGTTCGACAACCTCTCGTTAAACTCCGAAAAGGCTCGTTTCAACGGACTCGACATCTCTACCTTCGATAAAAAGTATGTCTTCACCAACAAGGGAGAGTTGATTTTACGCGCCGGCGACAACTACAACGATGCAATACTCGACTTCTCCGAGGACGGATATGCGAAATCGCTGTCGACCTTCAAAATCGAAGGCTCCAGCAACACCTATCTGGGTATTCTTACCCCCCAGGGAGAACTCAAGATCGTCTTTGGCGAGAACTCCTATCCGGAACTCAAGGACAAACTCACCCCTGTCTCACCCCTGCCGATAGATCCGCCCAAGGATCCGACCCCGCCGAAGGATCCGACCCCGCCTATTGTCGACAGCATCCCGAAAGGACCCAAGGTTGTCTCCCAAGCCACCTACAACATTCAGGTAATCGCTTCGCCTGAAGAGGGAGGAACCGTTAGCGGGTCCGGCACATACCATTTCGGTGATACCGTCCGTATCTCGGCCAAGGCCAACGAAAACTGGATGATCTCCGGAGTCGAGGCTTCGAGTCCCGATATGAACACCCGCCACCCAGCCAAATATGTAGTCAAGAGCGACGGCACGGTAACGGTCTTCTTCTCGAAGATCGAGGAGCGGGAAGAGTTGCAGACCAGTACATACGAGGGTACCGTAGTCCTGCTGGATGTTTCGGGCAACGAAATGGCAAGATTCCCTCTGTATCTGGAGATCGATGCCGAGGGCAACTACCAGTCTCCCTACGGCAACAAGACACATGGCGTACTCGCCCCCATGCTCGATCCGGAGCAGACGTTTACGAACCAACTGTTGCATGGTGACGGATCGAAGAAGGTAGCCGAAGGGAGCTTGTTTACCTACAACTGCTTCTACACCCCGTTCAAGGTTGTCGGCATGACGACCGATCCTCAGACCGGTAAAAAGTACCTGAATATCGACGGCGGACAGCTGTTCGTACGAAACATGACGGTTCTGGCTACCGACGAGACCCAGATGAACAGCCTCAATACCCTGATGGCAAACATGATGCTACAGTTCGACGGAATGAACAACATCGAAATCCCGTCCTACAGCTACCGCATCGAGATGCGCGACATCGACGCGAATACGGGAGCCTTTACCTTGGGCTGCATGGAGTGTTTCTCATCCAGGTACGGCTGGTTGTCGAGCGATGACGAGCGACTCTTCAAGAGACTCCGCACCCTGTTCACCTACGGATACACGAAACCGCTTCCTTCCGAAACATTCGAAGGCATCCGTATGGAGAAAGCCCCGAAGCGTACGGACATCCTCTGGTATCCGTCCGAATCATTCTTCGATACCGAGGAGAGCATCGTCGAGACCCTGGGCAAACAGTACCGGGAATTTGCCTCGGACTATGAAGTGCTGAGAGACCTCAACCTGATGGATCTGACGGAAGAGGTGGACGAAAACATTTTCAAGAAGTTCTAACCAGGGATCCGCAGACAGGCTCAGCCGCCCGGCTCCCGATATGACAAAAGATTCGCCCCGACTTGCTTTTCGGCAAGTCGGGGCGAATCGCCTATTGCCTGATACCCCAATCGGGATTTTTCGAAAGTTCCAAAGGGTGCGTTCAAACAGAAACCGCGTTGTAGACATCTACAACGCGGTTTTTTTGAGGTCTGAAGCGGACTCGAACCGCTGTACAAGGTTTTGCAGACCTTTGCCTAGCCACTCGGCCATCAGACCATATATTCCCTTCGGATGTGCAAATATAAGAAGTTTTCTCTTTCCTGCAAAACTTCATCGACAACTTTGCATTTTTTACACGGAATATTTACCTTTACTTCCGATTAATCCGTTTCCAACAAGGTGGCCTCAGTCGAAGATATTGCCCTCACTCTTATCCCCAGGTTGGGGCCGAAAGGAATAGCCCATCTGCTCGACCTCTTCTGCTCGGCTGAAAAAATCTTCTCCGCCACAAGCGACGAATTGGCCCGACAAGGAACCCTGCATCCCGACATAATCGAACACATCCGTCGTAAAACGACATTTCAGGCCGCCGAACGCGAAATAAAATATTGTTGGCACCACACCATTACCCCCGTTGCTTCCACGGACGAAAATTATCCCGCCTTGTTACGCGAAACCCTCGATTACCCTCACGTATTGTACGTAATGGGAAATCCGGAAGTTCTCCGCAAGAATCACCTCACCATGGTCGGGACCCGTCGAATGACACCCTACGGCCAACAAATCGCAGAAAAATTGATCAGCGACCTGGAAACACACTCCTCCGAGACCGCTATCGTAAGCGGACTGGCCTTCGGCATCGACACCGCCTGCCACCGGGCGGCCCTAGCTTACGGAATACCCACCATCGGTGTCGTTGCATCGGTTCTCCCCGAAATCACCCCGGCCCAGCATACAGCTATCGCACGCGATATGATCGAACACGGTGGGGCCATCATTTCGGAACTCCACTCCCAAACCAAGCAAAACGGCCGTTACTACCTGGCCCGTAACCGCATTCTGGCTGGGATGAGCGCAGGGACCGTTGTCGTGGAGTCGCCCGTAAACGGAGGATCACTCTCCACGGCGCTGATGGCCGACAGCTACAATCGAACAGTCATGGCCGTTCCGGGACGGTTGACCGACAACATGTCTTTCGGTTGCAATGCTCTGATCCGCAACCGCAAGGCACAAATGATCCTTTCGGCCGAAGATATTGTCCGGGAGTTGATGTGGGATCTCTCCCGTCCCGAAGAGCCGACCAAACCACAATCCGCCCTTTCGGTGGAACTCTCTCGTGATGAAGCGGAGCTACTGGCCTGTTTTCATACTGGCGACCCGATCTCGGTCGAAGAGCTGGGTAATGCAACCGGACGTTCCGTACAGGAGTTGTCGGTACTGCTCTTCGGACTCGAAATGTCCGGAGCCATACGGCAAATTCCCGGCAACCGCTACATAAGACTTTAAAAAATAGCAAAAGATGAGAAATCTGATCGATACCCATTCTCACATCTACGCCGAAGAGTTCGATGCAGATCGGGAGAAGGTCATGCGCCGCGCCATCGAGGCCGGTGTCGAGCGACTTCTCCTGCCCGCAATCGACTCCGAAAGCCACGAACGGATGCTCGACACCTGCCGACAATATCCGGACCACTGCTTCCCGATGATGGGACTCCACCCCACCTCCGTGAATGACAATCCCCGTTGGCAGGAGGAGCTCTCGATCGTAGAAGGTTACCTGCGCCAGCCGCCGGTCGAGCGTTTCTACGCCATCGGCGAGATCGGACTGGATTTCTACTGGAGCAGCGACTTCCGCCAACAGCAGTTGGAGGTGTTCCGCACCCAACTCGAATGGGCTCTCCAATACGATTTGCCCGTAGTGATTCATACCCGCAATGCGACTGAAGAGATGGTCGAGGTGATCGAGTCGTTCCGGGGAAGAGGCTTGCGGGGTATCTTCCATGCCTTCTCGGATTCGGTGGATACCTATATTCAATTGAAAAAGGCAGGCGATTTTCTCTTCGGCATCGGCGGTGTCATAACCTTCAAGAAGAGCCCCCTGGCCGAAACGGTCCGTCGGATGGAGCTTTCGGACCTCGTGCTGGAGACCGACTGCCCCTATCTTACCCCCGTACCGCACCGCGGCGAGCGAAACGAATCAGGATATATTCCTTATATTTGCGAAAAAATAGCCCAGCTGAAAGAGATCTCCGCCGAAGAGGTAGCCCGGCAAACGACCTGCAACGCGGAACGTATGTTCGGACTCCGACCGGCGCTATAAATACGGTATAAATAGTATAAGTAATCATATTGTACGCATGAAACCTTCTATTCTGATCGTCTATACGGGCGGCACCATCGGCATGAAGCCCGATCCTGAAACCGGGGCTCTCGTTCCTTTCGACTTCAACGGGATCTACGACGAATTCCCGGCGTTGCGACACCTGGAACTGGAGATCGACGTACTGACGATGGACCCCGTGATCGACTCGTCGAACATCAACCCGCAGAACTGGCTCGACCTGGCTGCCATCATCCGCGACAACTATGCCCGTTATGACGGTTTTGTCGTCCTGCACGGAACCGACACGATGTCCTACACGGCATCGGCCCTGAGTTTCATGCTCGAAAACCTGGCCAAACCGGTCGTCTTCACCGGCAGTCAGATTCCGATCGGCGTACTGCGTACGGACGGTCGCGAGAATCTGATCACCGCCATCGAGATCGCCTCGACCCGTCTGGGAGACCATCCGGCCGTCCCGGAGGTTTCACTCTACTTCCAGAACAGCCTCTTCCGCGCCAACCGCACCACCAAACACTCCTCCGAGGAGCTGAGTGCCTTCGGATCGTGCAACTACCCGGCTCTGGCCGAAGTGGGTGTCAATATCACCTACCACTCGGAGGCGATCCTGTGTCCCGAGCGCTACGACGAACCGCTGCGCATCGCCACCAGCCTGAGCGACGGCATCGCCATCGTCAAACTCTTCCCCGGACTCGAAGAGCGCACGCTGCGGGCCATGCTCTCGGCCGAGGGGTTGAAGGGTGTCGTGCTGGAGACCTTCGGCGCCGGCAACGCCCCCACGAGCGAATGGTTCATCCGCGTCCTGAAAGAGGCCATCGACCGCGGGGTGCTCATCCTGAACGTCACCCAGTGCCAAAGCGGATCGGTCATGATGGAACTCTACGAAACCGGCCTCCGACTACAGCATATCGGCGTAATCAGCGGACACGACATGACCACCGAAGCAGCCGTCACCAAACTCATGTACGTATTGGGCGAAAACCGCTCCCGGGAAGAGGCGCTGGCCCTTCTGCGCACGCCGCTCAAAGGAGAATTTACCCGATAAATGATTGTGCGAAAAAAAATAAATTCGTATATTTCGGAGCTAAAAGTGTTGTATTGACACTCACCCAGGCGCATCGAGATTCGGAGCAGTACATGTAACTCATTGCAAACAAACCATTTAATACTGCGACGTATAAAACAAGTGCGTACGGGGGGAGTCCGCGAAAAACTCATTTTTTTGCACGGCCAGTCGTTGAACGGGCCTTCGGAGAGGAACGAGACTGAAAGAAAAAACATATTTTCGAACACAAAAAAAAAGAGAAAGATCAACTAATCAAAATTTAATTAACCGATTATGAAAAAACTTTTCTTGATGGTAGCAGCTGCCACGTTCGCGCTCGGTACTGTTACTTCTTTCGCCCAGGAAGCGACTACGACTACAACTGAGGAGACCGCTGCGATCGAAGCGGTTGAGGCTCCCGCTGCAACTGCAGCCGAGGACACGCAGCTGGCCGATGCACAGCCGATGCACCAGGAGATGATGCGTCAGTTCCTCGATGGTGGTTGGGAATGGATGCTCCCGCCCCTGCTCTGCTTGATCGTCGGTCTTGCTATCGCTATCGAGCGTATCCTCTACCTGACTTTCGCAACCATCAACACCAAGAAGTTCATCGCCAACATGGAAGAGGCGCTGAAAAAAGGTGGTATCAACGCTGCTAAAGAGGTTTGCCGCAACACGCGCGGTCCTATCGCATCGATCTTCTTCCAGGGTCTGGATCGTTACGACCAGGGGCTGGACAACGTCGAGAAAGCCGTTGTTTCCTACGGTTCGGTACAGACCGGTCGCATGGAGTCGGGTCTGAGCTGGATCGGTCTGTTCATCGCATTGTCCCCGATGCTCGGATTTATGGGTACTGTAGTAGGTATGATCGCTGCATTCGATGCAATCCAGGCTGCAGGTGATATCTCTCCGACGTTGGTTGCAGGTGGTATCAAGGTGGCTCTGTTGACGACGTTGATGGGTCTTATCGCTGCGGTTATTCTTCAGCTGTTCTACAACTATATCGTTTCGAAGATCGATTCGCTTGTAAACGATATGGAGGATTCGTCCATCACGCTGATGGATATCCTGACGGCTTACAAGAAATAATTCGCGTACCTTTAGATCACATTCCAATTATGAAGAAGAAATTATTAAACATATTCTTGTTCATCCTCCTTGCCATTACGGCCGGTCTGGCCATCTACATGATAGTCGAGGGTAGCAAGATGGAAAAACCAATGGCTGCGACCAGCGCGAACCTCCTCTGGAGCTACATTCTGATCGCTCTCGCCATTGTCTCGGCACTCTTCTGCGCTGTATGGGGAATGCTCAAGAACCCCACTGGTATCAAAGGTTCACTGATCTCACTGGCCATTATCGTCGTGGTGATCGTTGCATCCTACCTGATTGCAGCCGGTCGTACGATCGAGATACCCGACCTGGCAACCGGAGGATTCTTCCCGCATAACGAAACCGTTATCGCGGACAGCAGTATTCTGGTAACTTATGTAGCTCTGTGCGGCGCTGTAGTTGCAGCCTTGTTCTCGGAAATCTACAAAGCTTTCAAATAGAGTATCACAATGGCTATAAATAAAAGAAAAGTGCAGGAGATCAATGCCGGTTCAATGGCCGACATCGCTTTCTTGTTGCTCATCTTCTTCCTGGTGGCTACGACGATGAACGTGGATACGGGTATCGCTCGTAACCTGCCTCCTATGCCGCCCGAAGATCAGAAGACCGAGGATGTGAAGGTGAAAGTACGTAACCTTCTCCCCGTGCTGGTCAACAGTAGCGGTAATATCCTCGTGGGTAGAAGCGGAGAGCAGGAGTACATCACCATCTACCAGCTGAAGGATCGCGCCAAGGAGTTCATCATGAATGCAACGAACGACGAGAACCTCCCCGAAAAGGAGGTCAAGGAGTTCGATCTTCCGGACGGAACGAAATGGAGCTTTGAGGTGAGCAAGGGTATTCTCTCCCTGCAAACAACCAAAGAGACCAAGTACAATGCCTATATCCAGGTACAGAATGAGTTGACGCGTGCCATCAACGAGATCCGCGACGAAGTATCCATGGCGAAATTCAACAAGAAATTCATGGAACTGCCCGAGGATGTTCGTGCCGTAGTGGCCAAAGCGATTCCCATGAGTATCTCGGAGGCAGAACCCAAAGACATAGGAGGTAAAAAAGTATGGCAGTAATGAAAAAGAAGGGCAACAAAGATTTGCCCCCGATCTCTACGGCCTCGCTTCCGGACGTTATCTTCATGATCCTCTTCTTCTTCATGGTATCGACGACCATGCGTGAACAGGAGTTGTTCGTGAAATATACCCTCCCGAATGCCACAGAGGTTCAGAAACTTGAAAAGAAATCACTGGTAAGTTACATCCACATCGGTGAGCCGGTGGGCGTATGGGCCGCACAGTACGGCACCGCCCCCCGTATCCAGCTTAACGATGCTTTTAAGACGGCCCAAGACATCGGTCAGTTCGTGGCAGCCGAGCGCGACAAGCTCAACGAGTCGGAACGTGCCCAGATGACCATCGCGTTGAAAGCCGATGAGAACATCTCCATGGGTACCATTACGGATATCAAACAGGAACTCCGTCGTGCAAATGCCCTGAAGATCTCTTACGCCGCCTACAAAACGTTGGAGAAGAAGTAATCTCACATACGGGATTGCTTCCTGGAAAAAAGGACAGGTCTCAAAACCTGTCCTTTTTTTTCGTCTCCTCGAATACCCGGCATCGAACGTCTTTTCCGCTTACGTACCTCTAACAACGGAAGCGTTCGAAAAAAATGGAAGCCTCGAAATCGTATCGAGGCTTCCATTTCATATATAAATACCAACTCGATCAATGGGCTTCGAGCCAGTTCCGCCCAACTCCACACTCGGCCACCAAACGCACCCGCAGCGAGGCCGCTGCCTCCATCTCCTCGGATACGATGGCAACGACACGCTCCTGCTCCTCGCGCAGCATATCCACCACCAATTCGTCGTGAACCTGCAGGATTACCTTCGAGCGGATCTGCTCCTGCCGAAAGCGGCGATGGACACGGATCATGGCCAGCTTCATGATGTCGGCCGCACTTCCCTGAATCGGGGCGTTGATCGCATTCCGCTCGGCCAGCCCGCGGGCAACGGCATTGTGCGACGAAATATCGTTCAGATAGCGTCGCCGGCCGAAAATGGTCGAAACGTATCCGTCGCGACGCGCCTGCTCCACAACCCGCTCCATATACTCCTTGACCTTCGGGTAGGAGGCAAAATAGCCGTCGATAATCTCCTTGGCCTCCTTGCGGGGGATGTCGAGCCGCTGGCTCAGACCGAAAGCCGAAATGCCGTATATGATGCCGAAATTGGCTGTCTTGGCCTTCCGACGCTCATCGCTCGTCACCTCCGAAAGACTCTTGCCGAAGAGGCGTGCCGCCGTAGCGGCATGGATGTCCCGCCCCTCCTCGAAGGCGGCGATCAACCCTTCGTCCTCGCTCAGGTGAGCCATCAGGCGCAACTCAACCTGGCTGTAATCGGCCGACAAGAGCAGATGATCTTCATCCGAAGGGATGAAGGCCTCGCGGATCCGACGTCCCAGTTCGTCCCGGATCGGAATGTTCTGCAGGTTGGGATTGGTTGACGAAAGGCGTCCGGTAGCTGTTACGGCCTGGTTGAACGATGTATGTATCTTTCCCGTTACCGGATTGACCAGTTGCGGCAGTGCCTCGACATAGGTCGAAAGCAGCTTCTTTACCCCGCGGTATTCGAGGATACGATCGACGATTTCGTACTTGTGGGCAAAACTCTGCAGATACTCCTCGTCGGTCGAATACTGCTTCGTCCTGGTCATCTTCGGTTTGTCCGTAATACGCATCTTGGCGAAGAGCACCTCGCCCAGCTGCCGGGCCGAATTGATGTTCAGCGTAGGTTCGTCGGCCAGACGGCGGATCTCCTCCTCCAATGCGGCCAGCTTCCGGTTCAGTTCCACGGCATAGTCGGCCAAAGCCGCCGTATCGATGCGCACGCCGGCCATTTCGATATCGGCCAGCACGCCGATCATCGGCTCCTCGATCTCCAGGTAGAGTCCCGACAACCCCAACTCCTCGACCCGGGGCCAGAGCGCCTGCTTGAGCCGCAGTGTCACGTCGGCATCTTCGGCCGCATACTCGGCAATCCGATCGAGCGGCACACGATCCATCGTCAGCTGCCGGGTCCCCTTGCCGATCAGCGTCGTGATCGAGACGGGTCGGTAATTGAGGTAGCGCATCGCCAGCGTATCCATGTTATGGCGCGATTCGGGATCGATCAGGTAGTCCAGAATCATCGTATCGTACAACCGTCCGGCCACCTCAACCCCGATACGGCGCAACACCATCAGGTCGAACTTGATGTTCTGGCCGATCTTGGCGATCGACTCGTCGGCAAAGAGCGGGCGGATCACCTCGGCATACTCGGCCGTCGTGGCCGGATCGAACGGGACGTACCACGCTTCGTTGGGACGCACCGCCAGCGATAGGCCGACAATCCGATCCCTGAACAGATCGAAACCGGTAGTCTCGGTATCGAAACAAAACTCCTTATAGGCAGCAACCTCAGCTACAACGGCAGCCAACTGCTGAGCGTCGCGGACGATCGTATAGGTATGGGGGGTTGTTTCAACCGTCTCGAATGACTCCTCCGCGGAGGTTGCCACCACCACTTCGGGATGGGATGGCACAGGCGCCACGGCAGCCGCCGGAGTCTCCATCGAGGCGAACAGATCGCCCTGCCCCGCCATCGCCGCCTGTCGGGCCGCACCCTTCGTACGAGCCGGCTCACTCGTTTGTAGCGGGAGTTCCGCCGGAGCCGGCGCAGCCTCGGCGGCCACTACAGGAGCACCACCCGGCAACTCCTGCATGAAGAGCCGGAAATCCAACTCGGCAAAGAGCTCCCGCAACTCATCGACCTTCGGGGCGCAGACGGTCAGCTCCTCCTCACGCAGCTCGATCGGCACATCCAGTCGGATCGTTGTCAGATCTTTGGCCAACAGCAACTTGTCGCCCCAGGCCGCCAGGTTCTCCCCCTGTCGTCCCTTGATCTGTCCGACATTCGAAAGAATATTCTCAACCGGGCCCCACGCCTGCACCAGCTTGCAGGCGGTCTTCTCGCCGATACCCGGCACGCCCGGAATGTTGTCCGAAGCATCGCCCCACAGGGCCAGGATGTCGCGCACCAGCGCGGGATCGTCGATCCCGTATCGCTCCTGGATCGCCGCCACGTCGACGATCTCGATCTGTCCGTCATTACCCTTCTGTTTGTAGATGCTGCAACGGGGTCGCACCAACTGGCCGTAATCCTTGTCGGGGGTCACCATAAAGACCTCGTAACCGGCCTCGACCCCCTTATGGGCAAGCGTACCGATCACATCGTCGGCCTCGTATCCGGCAACCTCCAGCACCGGGATGCACATCGCCTCGACGATCCGCTTGACGTACGGGACCGAAAGCAGGATATCCTCGGGCGTTTCGAGACGGTTGGCCTTGTATTGGGGGAAGATCTCGCGCCGGAAGCTGCCCCCCGGCGGATCGAACGCGACACCCAGCAGATCGGGATGTTCGCGTTTCTGAATATCGCGCAGGAACTTTGTAAACCCGAACACCACCGAGGTATTCATTCCCGCCCGGTTGCGCATCGGACGCCCGACGAAAGCGTAGTAATATTTGAAGATCAACGCATAGGCATCGACCAGAAAGAGTCTCTTCATAGGGGTTCGCATTATCGGTTGTCCTCGGCCAGCCACTCGGCATAGGAGGTTGCCGTCTCGTGCAGGCGCAGGGCGTGCAGTTTCACATGAGAGGGAAGGTTGGCCCCGATGCGGGCGGCGAAATCCGCCAGCATGTTCTCGCAGGTGGGCTGGTAGTCGACCCGTACAATCCGGTCGAACCGTTCGGAGAACTGTTCGATGAGGGGCCGATTCCGCGGCGAGTCGCGCAACACGAGGCTGTGATCGAGGCGCGAAAGGATCTGCTCGTTCACGATCCGCTTGAGTTCGCCGAAATCCATCACCATCCCGTATTTGGGGTTGTTCGGATCATCGCAGGGCGAGCCCTTGATGGTTACGAACAAACGGTAGGAGTGACCGTGGATCTCGCGGCAAAGGCCGTCGTATCCCTCCAGTACGTGGGCCGACTCGAAGGAAAATTCCTTCGTCAGACGAATTACTGTTGCCATGGTTTTATCTTTTTGTTTCGTTGACAGTTGATTTTCAGGAGACTCGGCTACGGTTTCCCGACGGATTCACAACCGATGACGAATTCTCCGAAGGCTTTTGCAAGGTAGTCAAATTTTCCCGGATTCACAACGAACAAGGCTCCTGCCGGAAGCAGAGAATGCCAACAGAAGGGGTATCTGAGGGCGATCGCTTTCTCGCTGTACTCTTCTGTCGGAGAACTTGCCCGACAGGACAAGATTGCACCCGCCCGCAGGGCTCTGACTTTGGTCGCAAGCCGGGCTCCCCACTACAACATCGGCGGAGCTTTGCTCCGCCGACTTTCCCTTTCGGGCTGAAACTCATCCCGGACGAACCGGAATCCCGCTTGGGTCTTAAGGCTATCTCATCTTCAATCGGCCAAACTTTCGGGCTGCCTTTTTATGGTTGCTGCGTCAATACAGGTAAACCCTCGTCGCCGAGTTCGTAACGCCAGTCGCACGTTTTGTCGGGATTCGCGGTGTTCCACGTTTCGATGGCGGTGTTCATGGCATTAACGGCATTTGCCCAAGTAATGGTCACACCGTCTACCTTCGTGGCATCACCGGTACCGTTGCCGATACCATAGCCAGCATAGTTGCTCCAGTAGCAGGCGGTAACGGTGCCGGTGTAGTTGTCTCCAACTACGCCGCCGACAGTGACCTCGCCATATATGGAACCCGAGGCATTGTAGCAGGCAGTTACGATGCCCTTATTGTTTTGTCCTACCACTCCGCCAATAAGATAGGAGCCGTTAACAGTGCTTGAGGTATTATAGCAGGCGGTAACGGTACCGAGGTAGTTGCATCCCACTATACCGCCAACACGTTCCTTGCCGTTGATGCTACCCGAGGCAGTGCAGGCGGTCACGGTGCCGTTGTTGTTGTATCCCACAACGCCACCTACATTCCAGTTTCCGTTTAGATTCACATTCTCAAGCGTCAGGTTCTGCACCTTACCGCCGGAGCCGAGGTAGCCAATCAGACCCAGAAAGCTTGTTCCCTTTTGATCAATGGTCAGCCCCGTGATGGTCTTGCCGTTGCCGTCAAAGGTGCCGGTGTATTTTTGTTCATAATTTCCTATCGGCGTCCACTCCCCGGTCAGGTTGATGTCGCCCGTCAGGGTGATGTTGATGTCGGTCGCTCCGTTGTTCACCAATTCGGCAAGGTTCTTCAGGCCCTTCTCGTTGTTCACAGTGTAGTTGCCTTCGCTCACTTCGGTATAGCCCGGGTCATAGTTCAGCGTGATGTTGTAGAACTTGCCCGCTTCGGGGGTGATGGCGGCAGAGAGGTTGCGTTCCTCGGTGCCGTTTGCCTGCAGCTTGGTTATTGTGTAGCCGGGCACCACGTTCGCCTCCCAGCAAGTGATGGTTGCGCCGTTTTCGGTATATTCGCACTTCTTCATCTCTATCCAGCCCTCTTGCGAGCCTTGCACTACTGTACCTTTTTCATAAGTGCATTGGGTATGGGCATAGAGCTGGAGGCTCTGCACCTGGTCGAGTGCATCGTCCGTGGGCGTCACGCGCACCTTTGCCAGACGGTGGGCAAAGGTCAGCGTGACGGGTGTCTGGTAGTCTCCCGTGCCCGAGCCGCTCAGCAGGTAGGCAAGACCGTTAGTCTGCTGGTCGCTGAGGTCGAGGGTGCCGTCCGTGGCGGGGTACCAGGCGGTGACGGTGTGTTTGCCGGTGTCGCTCCAGTACAGGGGTGCTTCGGCCTTGACGGTGTTGTTGTCCTGCACGATGTAGATGCCCTCCTCGCCGTCTATCTGCACGGCGAACCGGTCGCCCGCGCTGAACACGCTGCCCGTGCCGTCCCCGTTCTCGCTGACGCGCGTCGCCGGTGCGCCCCACGGCTGCGCCTCGCCGCCCTCCACGCCGAGGGTGATGCGGGCTATCTCAACGGGGTATTGTCCTTCGGGCAGACGGTCGCCGTCCGCCAGTTCGTCCTTCGTGCAGGCAGCCGTGGCAAGGAGCAGTGCGGCTGCGGCAAGAAGCAGATGGATGGAATGTCTTTTCTTCATATCGTGATGTTTTTTATTTGTTTTCGTTTTGTGCTGCCGCCGCCTGCGAAGGCGGCCGTCGCACCATTCTGTCTATGGGCAGCTCCGGCTTGACGCTTGCGCCGGGGCAGCGGTATGTGGGGCTTACAGCGTGATGCTTACATCGTTCGAATTTCCGGGTTCCCACGGGGTAATCTCCGGTTCTTCCACCGTGATGCCCTTGTTGTTGAGCGTTATGTTGTAGGTATAGGCATAGCCTGCGGAGAACTGATTCGCTTCGGGCTTGGATGGATTCGGCAGTGTGGTTGTATAGTCCAGTCCGTTGAAAGACACTTTAAGGTCAAGAGAGGTGGTCACTCCCTGCGGGAGAATGATGACTTGCGAAGTGGTGGCACCGCCCAGCTGCATGGTAAT
>MHCFR05601__coassemble_779_pt1 | contig 42231 bp, 32 predicted proteins | sample MHCFR05601__metabat2_high_PE_060 | metagenome-assembled genome bin MHCFR05601
AAACCACAACTTATGGCACGTCGAAGAGGTAGCCGAAAGGTTGTATCTTATAGAATTCCTACATCAAACCACAACTGGCCTGCGGCACACATTCCAGAGTGCATCGTTGTATCTTATAGAATTCCTACATCAAACCACAACAGTATGGCTGAAGGGGTGAAATTCTTCACAGTTGTATCTTATAGAATTCCTACATCAAACCACAACGCGCGTGGGTAAACAAGAAAACGGATTACCGTTGTATCTTATAGAATTCCTACATCAAACCACAACTGGGATGTGATAATGCCGACACTCATTATGTTGTATCTTATAGAATTCCTACATCAAACCACAACGCCGGGCTTCATAGTAGTTGATATTCCGTATTTTATGGCTCTTTCGCAATCGAAAAAAACAGCCAGAAACTCCGCCGAAGTCGATTTGATGTCTCTTTTTTGTATTTCAAAGAACAAAAATAACCAATTATCAGAAAAATTCCAATTGTTGCGGAATCTCCGGTTTTGTCCTCTCGCTTTTGCCCCAAAAATTCAATATATCCCCATACTGCTTGTCAGTCACTGCGAGAATGCTTGTAGATCCTGCTGGAGGCATCGATCGGCGAACCCGTTTGATATGTACCTGCATATTCTCTTTTGATGTGCAATGGCGGACATAGACCGAATACTGCATCATGGTGAAGCCGTCTTTTTCCAACGCCTTGCGAAATTGTGCCGCATGACGTCGTTCTGTTTTTGTATTGGTCGGCAGATCAAAAAAGACAAACAACCACATGATTCGATAGGCATTCAGGCGAACTTCTGACATCCGATTACTCCAATAAGGGATATGCGATCTTTTTCTGAATTCCGGCAAAGCATTTAACCAGGGACGAGGCCGTGAACGTAAGTCCTACCTCGAGTGGCCGTACAACCTTGTCGAAGTGGGTGTCGGCAAACAGAACCCGTAGCAGTTCGCTTTTTACCTCTTTGGTCAGTTGAGAGAGACCGTTTATGTAAAGCCGATAAACCTGTTCGTCGACATACGGTCGATAGGGTTCCATCAGATCGTCGGCCAGCGGGAAGGCGTTGTAACGGTTCCGGTGGAAGATTCCGAATGCCGGGAACAGCCCGGACCCCATGATCGCACGGGCTACGGCGGCTCGCAGGAGCGTGTAGCCGTAATTGAGCAGGTTGTTGGGTGGCAAGCCCTCGCGGGAGCGGTTAAACTCGGCTCCGAATAGTTCCGACCAGTAGATTTTGGCGGCAATTCCCTCCCTGTTGTCTGCATCGGCACTCTTGACGTTCATGTAGTAGGGTTTCAGTTTATCTCCATCACGCCCCAGTTTACGTAACAAGGCTGCCTGGTTGCGAACTTTTGCTTCGACGATCTGCTTCCAGAGCCCTTTTTTCAGCGGCTCGCTGGCTTCAATCTGATCCCGGTAACTTTCGCCTTGCGTCCTGTTTGAATCCAAATTCATCAACATGGCATTAGGCATCCGGTTTTCGCCGCAAAAGATTACAGCAACATTATTGTCCGACAGTGCATTGAGTAAAGGCAGTGTGATCGAGACCTGTTGATTCTCCAATACCACGAACCCGATATCCTCGATCGGAATGCTTTTCCGTTGGTCGGGGGCCTCACGCGTGTGGATGATCATCTGCCCGTCGCGCAGACTTAGACAATAGGGTGTCGAAAAGAACAAGGCTCGTTTCAGCATGGTGTTCCGTGTTTGAATTTTATTTCTCCCGTAACAGTCAGTTCAAAGTCATATCCTTCGACATAAGCGTTGAGTTGGGTATGCAATAAAGAGATGACGGGCCTGTACTCTTCGTTTGTTTTCCATTCTCCACTTTTGGCCTTTAATTCTCCGGCTGGTCGGGCTTCCTGATGGTGTTTCAAGGTGAGTCGGCCATAAGAATTGCTCGATACGGTCAGCGTGCTGAATCCTGTCACCTTGTAGAGTCGTCTTGCTAACTCTTTATGCGAGCAATCGTAAAGTTCAGCCGGCGAGTCCTCATAAAACAGGACCATGGTCCCCGTTTTCAAGATACATTTCAGGGGGAATCCATTTGTGTCAGCCTGCGGAACCAGATCGGGACGGGCATCACGGTCCGTACTGGCCTTGAAATATTGGGCTGCTTCGAGGTTGCTGATGAGTTCAAAGGTGCGTTTCGTTTTGCCCTTTTTGTTGTACCCCTCATAAATGGCGATGCAATAGTTCCCGTCGTTTGCGACATGATAGTCCCGTTTGTACTCTTTTTCGGAAAGGTCGCGCTGTCTCTTCAAAGCAATCGGCTGTGTAACACTTGGGGTGAAGATGCGTACCTTGCGGATTGGCACTCCCTTTTCGCGGTTCATCCAGATCGTGTATTCATCCGGATTTGTTGCCGTCTTGAATCCGACCTCGTCGATCGCCTCCCGCACGCGATCCCGGACTGTATCATCAACAATCTTGTCTATATCGCCGGGTTGGAGTTGTCCGAGGGTTTTACGCACGACATACCGAATCTCTCCATCCCGTTCGATAGCTCCGTAGAAGGTATCCTGATGCAATCGGCAGCGGGCCGAGTTCCCCTGCTGATAGATAGGCTTCCCGTCGGCATTCAACTTCACTTTGCCGCGGATCCGTAATCTCTTGCGTGTCTGTTTAGCCATGTTGTCGGGTGTGTGGTGTGCGACGAGCAGTGCGTCTCCCACGGCCTTGACATCCTCGGTAAAGGTCGGCCACGGTTTCTCGAAATTAGGCTTGCCGTTCTCGCCGTAACGGTATTGTTCCTCATCTGCGGCATATTGTGCCCAGCGATCGTATTCGCGCTGTCCGATGCAGGCGATCGTGATGGCATCGATGCAGTGGTGTACGTGGTTCGTACGCTCCTTGCGGGCATACTCTTCTTGAAGTCCCCACATCTTGCGGAACGCGGCGGTCGTAGATCCTTTGACCGTATAGATTCGGTCGAAAACCGTTTTCAGATAGAGTCTTGCATATTTCCCGATAATGCCGATATCGACCCCTTGCCGATTGCTAAATCCTTCGGGGACTTCGGTCATGGTAAAACGTTCGTACTTTCCGCGCCAGTAGTCGAGTTGCATCTGTAGATAGTGTCGGCGTTGGATCGCATTGTCTTTTTCGGATTTGGTAGCCGCACCTTTGCTCCTGCGGACTTGGGCTTCGATCTGTTTTTGCAGGCTTTCCACCTTTTCTCTCCAGCCGAACGATTCGATCCGTTCCAGAATCTCGGCATGATTGGACAACTCGGTCGGCAGTTTTGCCCGTTTCGTCTCCCGGTTGAACCGATTTTCGCAGAGCGTTTTGTTCATCTGGGAGTCATCGCCGCCGCGAGCTCGTGGAAGTGTGTGCTCGATATCGAAATCGGGAGCAGAACCGACAAAGTCCGAGATGCGGATTTGTCTTCCGGTATAAGGACAAACATGTTGCTGCTCTTCCCAGAGCCTGTATTTCAGCACCTCGATTTCGGAGGGCTCTATTTCGCGACCGGTTTCGGCGGCATATTGGTGGCGGATCTCCTCGGTATATTTCCGATTTTCGCTTTCCCGTTCACGCTGGTACTGTTCGATGGCTTTCCGACGGTTCGCGTCATTGAGTCCGCGAGCGAATTCGATCCGGATCTTCGTGTCTCGGTCGATTCGTCCTTCGCGTAGCAAGGTGTTGATCAAATTGCGGAGTCGGAAGAGGGCCCGCATGGCCATCGGGTTACGGATGGCCGATGTACGTGGCGAGCCGAGCTGCAGGGTCCCCTTCGTATCGGGCCTTGCATCCGGATAGACCTCGATTTTCGAGGGGTGATAGAGACGCTCCAACCGGGTTGCATCCACTCCGTGGTCGGTGAAGTATTCGGCAATACGGCGCTCCTTCGAATCGAATCTGTCGTATGGATTCCGCTTGTAGTCAAGCAGCAGCGAGGCTATGTCTTGCTCGATCTCGTGCCGACGTTTCTCATCTTCATAGATCTCTTTCGGAAGAGCAGCCTGTAGATTGGCCAGAAAGACGGCTTCGTCGTAACGATAGCCGCGACGCAGGTATCGTACAATCTTGTTGATCGCGTTCAGGCTCAACGCGGCGTAATCCTGAGGAAGTTTGATGGAGGCGAATGCTTTGGCTTGTTCATCGGAGAGCTGAAGTTTCCGGACAGCCCAGTCTCGGAGCCTCTCCTCATCCGTGAACGAGAAAAGGACGTGCCATACGTCATTGAGCACCTGTTCCTCGCTTTTCCCGTTGCCGAGCAGATAGAGGCTGCGTATCTCTTGGAGCCACTCGTCTCCGAAGACGGCCATGAGCGATGCCGTGACCGGGCAGCCGGATACTGTGGACGTGCGGGTGAAGTTGAAACGGTAGGGAGCTTCGATACGATCCTCCTTGCAGGCATATCTCCCCTTGCCTGCAATCTTACGGGCAATCTCTTCGAAATCAAAATAGGGTTTGCTCTTTCGAAAGAAGAGCGGCCGGATCGTCTCTACCTCCTTTAGCGTCAAAGGGCGTGGAGCATTGTCATCTGATCCTGTAATCCGGATGTTATTGATGAATGATAGCATCCTATACTCTTCGAAGCGGGGGTGTGATACCGGGCAACGGCTTTTGCGGGGTTCGAAGGTACACTGTCCGACCGATCCTTTCTGTGATTTCAGGTTGCGTTGGAAAAAGATCGACCGATACAGAGCCTGACACCACTCATCGGGTAGTTGTTGCCTGTCACAGATGGTATTGAATTCGGCTAAATAGTGTTCGTTACGTGAGGTGTACCTGCCACGAATCCGTTTTTTATGCTGATACAGTTCGTAAAAATACTCTCCGAGATGGTTGCATCCGGCTGCCTTCATTTCGGCGGACAGGTTTTTAATACTCTCCTTGACCGTACCGTCATCCTTTTCACTTCCTGCGTCCTTACGGTTGCTGAGGAATCCGCGCCGCTGAGCCAGATGATAGAGCGCCCGTCCCAACATCCACCGTTGAGTCCGGTTTCCGAGGTCGAGTCGTTCGGTCAGCGCCACATAACGGTCGTGATAGGGGTTCCGGTCTACATTGTCGTCGGTCCGCTGCCAACGGAGAAATTCCTCGTTGAGGGGATATAGCTTTTTCTTCTTCCACAGAGAAAGTTGCTCTTCGGATACCGGTGGGCATAGGTCGTAACGAACGAGCACTTTGAGAAGTTCGATCTTTCGTAGTCGTCGCCGGAAATGGTGGCGACGCAACGCCCGGGCATTCGTTCGATCCTGAACAGCCGGTTTCTCATTGTTTTTGTCTCGGGCGACTCCTTCCTGAAAGATGTCAACACCTTTGTCGATCAGTGTATATCCATTCTCAGACTCATCGACAAGTGCCCATCCCAGCGAGTTGGTGCCGAGATCCAGACCCAATACTTTTGCCATAATAAAAGGAGGTTTTCTGTAAAATTAAATAAAAAATTGCATAATTACCTATTTTTTACTACATTTGTAACGTAAGAATTCTACATCTTACCACAATAAGGCTATATGCCGAAGGTTTTAGACCTACTGTCTCCGCGTACTCCGTGGAGACTTTTTTATATCTGCAAATACGCTGAAAAGCGACAACTTTTATTGTGGAACGGACTACTTGATGACAACCATGGTTACAGCCCATTGTGGACAACGCTTTTGAAGGGGTTGCTATCCGATCGCGAATCTGTAGGAAAAGAGACTCATGAGACATGAAAAAGATGAAATGCCGAGTCTCCGATGTATCCATTCATACAAGGCCAACTTCCGATACGGGTTGTTGGAGTGTCGAATTGGGGATATGTGCGGTGTTTGATTGCAACTTCCGGTGCTGTCGGAAGAGTAAAACAGGTTGTAGTAAGAGTGTATATTTTTACTGCTTTTTTATCTCCGAAAGTATCTGTCTTTATCTGTGAATCCCGGTTGTTCCCTGTCTTTAGAGAAGACCGGATGCGGTTTGGCAGCGGTAGATTCAGAAAATTCGTTTCTACTTGCCTCTGCGCGCGGCTTTTATTACATGGTGACAGCCTCGCTGTTCGATGCCCGGTTTCGTACGGGCGACGGCTCTTGGTTCGATACGCGTTACAACCGTAATTATGTGTTGAACGTATTGGCCGGTAAGGAGTGGATGACGGGTCGCAGACGGCAAAACATGCTGGGTATCAGCGGTCGCATAACTTTCCAGGGCGGCGATCGCTATTCTCCGCTCGACCTGGAAGCATCGGCGATGCTCCACAAAGCGGTGTACGACGAGAGCCGCCCTTTCACGGAGCAGTTCGATCCCGTACTGCTTGCCCACCTGACTGTCAGCTACCGGATCAACCGCCGGCGCGTGGCACATGAATTTGCGCTGAAGGTGTTGAATCTGACGGGCTACAAGGACTATTACGGTCATCGTTACAATTACTTCACCGGGCAAGTGGAGCCCGAGCGCGAGGCGAACATCGTCCCCAACATCAGCTACCGGATCGAATTTTAGGGGATGCGTGTCCCGTATCCGAAAAAATTGTTCATTGACCGAGTGGTGTTTCAAGTGTGCAATCATCGGTAAAGGGATGCAATCACACCCTTCGGTGAAACCAAGCGGAGGTGGGTATCGCTATCCTTGAAACGACGTAAAAACACCAATCAAGACAACGCATTCATCCCTTCCACGATTCCCTACTGAAGAGTCAAAAACCTTCAATCTGTTGTTTGTCCCTTTTGTTTTGGCGACGGTAGTATGACCAGCTTCGTGGGGGGGGCGGAAACTTTATGCTTCCAAGCCTTGCCGCCATATGGAACTCCCGCTGTTTGCCGCTACGGGAGCGCTTGCGCTGATGCTTTTGTGACTTCAGGGTCCGAAACCCGAAGGGAGCGAGCCTCTCCAATAGTCAAATTTTTGACCATTGGTAAAGAAAGACTATCTTTGTGCCGGAAACGAATGCTATATCTCACATGGAAGGAGGGGATGATTTTCGGGAATTTCAGTTGCAAGTCGTGCGGATGCGGATTGCGTTCCGTCAATGCCTGCAGCGTACGTTAAGGCGGCACGGGGTCAACGTGACGTTCGAGACTCTGCAAGTTCTTAGTTGTCTGTGGAGAGAACAGGGGGCAACGCAACAGATGTTGGCCGAACGTACGGCCAGAAGCAAGGCTTCTTTGAGCAGTCTGATGAATACGCTTGAGAAGCGAGGTTATATCGAACGTTGTGTAGGCCCTTCCGATCGACGCAACAAGCAGGTCTTCCTTTCTCGTGAAGGAGAACGATTTTGGTTGCAGATTCTGCCGATTATCAATGAGCTGTATCTTCGTTTTGAACAGAGTATCGGACGGGATCGTCTCCGAGACATCTCTTCGGATCTAAAGCGAATTCAGAATGAACTGGAAAATCTATAAATATAGGCTTCTCCTCTTGTTGTTGGGAGGGGTGGCATGTTTGTCGGCGGAGGCTCAAAGCGATACCCTCTTCATGTCGGTAGAACGGCTTTTCGAATTGGGTTTGCGCCACAGTTTGTTGTTCCAGGCGGATGCCTTGAAGGAGAATATCGCCGAGGAGCAGGAAAGGGGAGCTCGAATCGATCGTCTCCCTGATCTTGAGATCGGGGTGCGGGGTGGATTTGTCGGGCAGCCGGTGATTTTTCGAAAAGGGTTGAGCGAACCTTATCGTCCTGCAACGCCGGATTGGTCGCAGAATTACGCCGTGGATTTTACACAAGCGATCTATCGGGGCGGGAAATCGCGCTTTACCATCCGCAAGGCGGAGATGGAACGTTCGCTTGCATCCTTGCAAACGGAAACGGATGCGGCTGATTTGAAATTGAGTCTGTTGGAGCAATATCTACAGCTGTTTTACCTCTATCGTCAACAGGAGGTATTGGTACGTAATATCGAGGAGTCGGAACGACGTTTGCATGATATTCGCCGAATGAAGGAGGAGGGGCTTATTACCAATAACGATGTTCTTCGCAGCGAGATGCAGTTAACGAACGATCGGTTGGCCCGACAGGAAACGGAGAACGATATTTTGTTGGTGTCGTAGCAGTTGGATATTCTTTTGGGGTTGGATGAAAATTGCTTGCTGGAGCCGGATACGACCTTACTTCGTCGATCGATAGCTTTGGAATCTTATGAAGTTTATGTCAACGAGGCTTATGAAGAAGATCCGACAATGAAAGGGTTGAGGATGCAAACCGAGATTGCCAAGACTGAGATCGATCTGGCACGTTCAGCCTTGCGTCCTGAGTTGTCGCTTTATGCATCGAATACTCTGGCCCGTCCCGTAGCCAGAACGATGGAAGACCTATACAACAACAATTGGAACATAGGTTTGTCTCTCACGTTTCCTCTCTTCTCTCTTTATAAGGGGCGTCATAAGATTCGGGAAAGCCATTTGGCCGTTGCGCTGCATCGTAATGCCGAGGACCAAGAGATGCAACGTATCCGGGGCCGGGTCCGGACGGCCTTTTTACGTTATCGCGAAGCAATACAGCAGGTCGAAGCTTTGCAACTTTCTGAAATTCAGGCCATGGAAAATTACCGTATCATGCAGAACCGTTACATGAATCAACTGGCTATTTTGACGGATTTACTCGATGCGAACAGTGTACGCCTTGAGGTGGCGCTTCAACTGACTGCGGCGCGGACCAGGGTCGTTTATACCTATTATCAACTTTTGAGAGCTTGCGGTAAGATTTGATTGTTCGTATTTATCAATAGAGCGGAGAATATTTACAGTATGGGAGAGTGGGCATCAACAGCGACGTAATTTGAAACGTCGTCGTCGGCGTAATATCGTTTTGAATATCGTATGTATTTTATTGGTCGGATCGGGACTTTGGGTGACGATCGACTATTTCTGGAGGCGTCTGAATTATGTCGTGACGAACGATGCCACGGTTGACCAGTATGTCGCTCCGTTGAATATCCGTGTTGCCGGATATATTCGTGAAGTCCGTTTTACGGAGCATCAATTCGTTCATCGGGGCGATACCCTGTTGGTATTGGATGATCGAGAATATTGTATTCGGGTCAAGGAGGCGGAAGCAGCTTTGCTCGATGCACAGGGGACGCAAGGGGTGATCCGTTCGGGAATCGAAACCTCACGAACGAATGTTGCCGTACAAGAGGCCAATATTGCCGAAGCGAAAGCAAAATTATGGCAGACGGAACAGGATTTCCAGCGTTTCGAGCGATTGATGCGGGACGAATCGGTGCCGGGACAGCAATACGAACAGGCCAAAGCCTCTTATGAGGCGGCTTTGGCTCGTTATCGGGCTTTGGTTGCCCAGAAACAGACTGCCGAGTCGCAATATACGGAAGCCAATATGCGAACGGTTGGGGCAGAGGCGAATGTTCTGCGTTGTGAGGCCGATTTGGATATGGCAAGGCTTAATCTTTCCTACACGGTTTTGATTGCACCCTATGATGGTTATATCGGTCGTCGCACTTTAGAGCCCGGCCAGTTTGTACAGGCAGGTCAGACTATCTCCTATTTGGTCCGAAACCAGGATAAGTATATTACGGCTAATTATAAAGAGACACAGATTGCCCGTATCTTTATTGGACAGGAGGTTGTGATCAAGGTCGATGCCTTTCCCGGCCGCAGGTTCCGGGGACGGGTTACGGCTATTTCCGAAGCAACGGGATCGAAATATTCGCTTGTGCCGACCGATAATTCAGCCGGAAATTTCGTAAAAGTACAGCAGCGTATTCCGGTGCGTATCGATTTTGAAGATGTTTCACAGGAGGATATGTCCCTGTTCCGGGCGGGCATGATGGTCGAAACAGAAGCTCGTCGTCGATGATTTCTCCGGAGAAACTGGAGCTGCCGCTCCGCCGATGGGTTCCCGATTGGTTGGGAGTTGTGGGAATTTTTGCCGTAATGCTTCCTGTAGCCATGTTGAATGGTTCCTATACGGGCAGTATGCTTGAGGTGTCGAATACGCTGGGGACGAATACCGAAGATATTACAATGGGATATTATGCCGCTTCGGCCGGAATGGCGATTGCATATCCTGTTGTTCCGAAGATCCTCGGGGCATTTTCCTCGAAGGCGTTGCTTTTGACCGATTTGATGTTGCAATTGCTCTTGAGTTGGATTTGCGCCCGATCGCAAAGTGCTGATACGTTGATCACTTGCAGTTTCTTTATCGGATTCTTAAAAGGATTCCTGATGCTTTGGTGCATTCGTCGTGTCAAAAAGATTTTCAGTCCGAAAGACATTCGAAGTGAATTTTACGCCTATTTTTATCCGTTGGTTTTCGGATGCGGTCAACTCTCGATGATCATTACAGCCGAATTGGCCTATCATTATAACTGGAAGTACATGTACTATTTCATGATGCTTTTGTTATTGGTGGCTCTGCTCGTCGTTGTCATTTGTTTTCGCCATGATCGTCCGTTCCGTCGTATTTCGTGGAACGAGTTGCATGTGAGGGAGATGTTCGCCGTCTCTGCCGGGTTGTTGATGCTTATGTATGTTCTCAATTATGGGAAGGTCCTTGATTGGTTGGCATCTCCGCGTATCTGCCTTTACCTTGTACTGTCTCCGATTCTGATCGCCGTTTTTCTTTGGACACAGTCCCATTCTCGTGCCCCGTACGTGAATCTCGAACCGATCTATCAGCCTAAAGCGATCGTGGGATATTTGTATATGATGATCGTCATGTTTTTCAGTACATCCACAACGTTGATGTCCAACTATTTGACGACTATCTTACAGGTCGATGCCACACACACCTATACGCTTTACGTCTATCTTTTGCCGGGATATGTGCTCGGAGCGATCGTCTGTTTCTGGTGGTTCCGTTGGCAGCGATGGCGTTTCCGATTCCTTGTTGCCGGAGGAATGGCCTGTTTTGCTCTCTTTTTCGGGATCCTTTATTTTGGTGTATCTTTCGAAAGTACGTATGAGAGTCTTTTTTTCCCCATCTTTATCCGCGGAGCGGGAATGATGACACTCATCATCGCCTTTGCACTGTTCGTAACAGAGGAGTTGAATCCTAAATTTTTGATATACAATGCTTTCTTTTTAATCGTGAGCCGTTCAGTCTTGGCTCCCGTTTTGGCGACCTCGTTCTATAGCAACACATTGTATCGGTTGCAACAGAGTTATCAGAATTCGTTGGCTGCGTATTTTTCGATGACCGATCCATTGGCGGCCGTAAAATACACGTCGTCGTTGAATGCTTCTCTGTCCCAAGGGTGTAGTTATGATGAGGCAGTCCGAATGGCGACCGGATCATTGCAGACGGTGCTCCAACAGCAAAGTTTACTGTTAGCCTTGAAAGAGATTTTGGGGTGGCTATTTTTTGCTTCGTTGTTTCTTGCGATTGTTTCGCGTTTCATTCCTTTCCATCGAACACTTCGGGTTAAGTTTACCAAAGCGGGCGACGATATGGTTTAGCAGAAGACTGAAAAGGGCGAGGCAATCAAGACTCTCTTTTCTTGATTGCCTCGCCCTTTTTGTTTCTTGCGGAAAAGTTTATTCCGGGAAGTCTGCTAATATATATATTCTACCGGCGATTTTTTGAATCTCAGGACACGGGTATCCTTTGTGCCGGCTCCGTTTTGTGTCAGATAAAGCCCGGCCATACTGCCAGCCATATACCAACCGGACCCTTCCGGGGAGTAAACGCCGAACAGGATGTTATTGTAGTGGTTGGAGTGTTTGATGCCGTCGTTATTCCATTGAGCGCCTGGACCGTACCATACGATGGCTTCGTGCTCCGGAAAATCCGGACTCGACATTCCGATGTAAAGCAGGTCCGTTGCCTGTACGCTGCCGATCGTTAAATCGTTGCGTCTTCGTTGTTCCCGGTTGATCCGGCTGTGTCCATTCCAGGGATTCCGCAGTTGGTGAGAACCGCTCCACATGACCCAAACGTAATCGGTGGCATCGAAGATGCGATTGAACTCCTCCATTGACGGGAGCTCATAACCGTCCGGAGCCAGTGTCGTAGCCGGGAGTTTGTTGATATGGACGGAGGAACTGGTCGAGAATCCATCCATCACCAGAATTCCATCCTTTTCGATGACTCGCATCCCTTTGCCGCTGTCTCCCTGATAGGCCCATCCCCAGAGTTCGTAGAACTCTTCTGCGGAACAATCCCTCAAATAGTCGAGTACGTTTTTCCCGACGAGAGCAGCCGGATCCGAGGTACAGAGTATTTGGTCTTCGAAGTCACGGGAGTTTCCACGTGCATTGTATTTGCACCACCATACGCCATGAAACCAGGTGACGGGTAGTCCGTAGTTGCGTCGCGAGATGCGGTAACATTCCCTCTCGGAGCCGTCTGCCGCATTGCAGATGACGAGCGTTGCTTCCTGAATGCGACCGTCCGCTTTCGGATCGTTCGGACGCCAGCCTCCTAAAACCCGGATGACAAGATTGGATTCTTCGCTTGGAACGAGCTGAATCCAGGCATCTTCTCCTTCGGGAAATTCAACTTGAAGTTCTTTCTCGGCCGGAAGAATGAATCGTCCCAGTTCATTGTCCACGTATCGGTCGAAATCGAAGGCATAGGAGTCGATGTCGAAAGCAATCTCACCCTCCAACCGTACGGGATTGGCCAGAAGCCGGATCGTGAGTCTGTCTTCGGGATAGATATTATTCAATCCTTTACGACGGAATTGGATATCCAACTCTTCAGCTGCCATACCGGGGGTATAAAGCGGTTTGCTGATCCGGAACCTGTTTTTCCCGGGGACTCCGCGCGTGGTCCCGATGGCCTCTATGGTCAGATGTCCCATTTCGGAAGGGATGATTTCGAGTTCGTCGTTGCAATCCAACACCAACAGAAAATCCGCATGGCTATGAGAAAGGGTGAGTCGAGCCCCGTCTCCGGAGATCTCTGCCCCCAGCGGAAGTTCCGATTGTTCCGTATCGATCACGATTTGTTGTCCCAGGTCCGGATATAGATTCGTATCTTCTCCGTTTTCCCAGGATTCGATTGTGAACTGTATGTCTTGATCCGCCTCGTCTTTTGTGAGAGTGATCGTGTAGATGTGGTTCCGTTGAATCTGTGCGGGAATTTTAGCTTCGAGCAAGCATGGTTTCCCATGTACGATCGCCTCGGCTCGCAACAGGGCCTCCGGATTCTGTTGCTCGTAAAGATAGGCGACCCCTTCCGTATCTTCCGTGAAAGGAGAGGAGGGGTGGGTCGTTATCTGGCCGGATTCCGAATCTTCGATCTCGTTGTTGGAGAATAGTCTGGTTTGTAAAGCGCAATTCTCCCAGGTAAGGCTTTTGATTTCGGCTTTTCCTACTGTTCGGATTCGCAGGTCGAAACGGGCAAATCCGCGGGATAGCCGAATCGAATTCGATCGATCGGACGATATTTCGGTAGATCCGGAGATGAACTGGATCGGGGTCCCTCTCTCGATCCCGATGTATGTCGAGAGCCATTCCTCCTCGGTGCAACCTTCGGCGAGAAGTTTGTTCAGATCGAGTTGGTCTGTCGAAAGGTTCAATACGTATAGTGTCCCGTCGTTTCGGTCGATTTCGAATCCGAAGCCCTTTTCCGAGTCGGTGGGGTGGTCGTAAATTGCAACCATTTGCCCTTCTTCGAACAGACAGGCTCGAAGATTTTTCAATAGATCTTCGTCCGGAGTAGTCCCCCCGGCAGATTCATAAGAGGAAAGTTCTACCGAAACGAACAGACTTGGAGTGATCGGGTCCGGACCGGGCCCGGGGCCTGGGTCGGGAGTGGGAGTCGGCTCTACACCTGGATCCGTTTTCGCGCAGGAGATCGCTCCTGCAAAAACAAATAAAAGGGAGGCCAGAATCGCATTTATTTTTCGTTTCATCTTTTTCAAAGTTTTGTCGTTATTCGTAAATGTACTCTACCGGACTTTTTATGCACCGAATGACCCTGGTCTTGGTTGAATTTTGGTTGACGAATTTCAACCAGTTCTGGTTCGGTCGGTCATTTTGTGCATAACCTTCCATAATCCATGAATTCGCACTGTTCCCATAGGTTGCCAACAGCAGTGTCATTCTCGAAATACTGCCGGGAGATGTGTTCCATTGATGCCCCAGTCCGTAAAGGATCCAGCAGCCCGTTCCGGAGCGGAATTCATAGAGAGATACTATTCCGTAATGCTCTCCCAGAAAAGAAACATCTCGTTCGATGATCCGGACCGAGATCTCATCCCCGGCTCCATTTTGATAGGTCCGCGAACCCACTCCTCCGATGTTGTAGTTGTTCGAGCCGCTGAAGAAGGCATAATCGTCGTAGTCCGGAAGTTGGTATCCGTCTGGGGCCATGTAGGTTGGATCAAGTGTCCCGAAATTTTGTGCCGAACCCAGCATCCCTTCGTGGTAGAAAGCCGTTCCGTCGTGACGTAGAGGCAAGCCTTGTTGATTCCCGCCTTGGTATTGATCGCCCATCAAACGCAGCAGTTCTTCTTCGTTGCAATCGTTCAGGTAGTCGGCCAGTTCTTCGTTGATCGCCGGATCGGCTTGAATCGAGATTTGATCTTCGAACGATTTTACATGGCCGCGCAGATTGTATTTACACCACCAGGTTTCTCCTATTTTTACGACCGGGAGGCCTTGGTTGCGACGCCGGATCGAGTAACTTTCCGAATAACTTTCGTCGGAATCGGAGAGGATCAGTCTCCCCTCCTGGATACGTCCGTCGGCTTTGGGATCGTTGGGTTTCCAGCCCCCCAGGATACGCAATTCATTCCCGTCTTGCGAGAGAGTCATCCACGGGTCTTCGTCCGGATCGAATTCCAGACGGGCCGTTTTTCCTTCCGGCAGGGTGATGCGCCCCAATTCGCCGTCGATATAGCGTCCGAAATCGCAGATGCCGTTTTCGTCCAACTTGATTGCTCCGCTCAACAGAACGGGGTTCGGTTCGAATACCAGAACGATTCGTCCTGAATAGAGTTGATCCCGATGAATATTCAGGTGCAGATAGGATTGTTTCTCGTGAGGCATTCGATGAGCACAGGAGACTGCAACGAAGGCGATCGGTTCTAATGTTTTGGTGCGGGCTTCGACCGTAGCGGTCACTCCGCGGACATCACCTTCGATACTGACCTCGGCCTCGGCTTCAGCCTTCAGTGCCAGTTTGAATTCTCCTCCTCGATGGGATATGAAAAGTGTGTCCAACGATGCATTTACCCGGACGTTTCCCGGAAGAATTGACGAGTCGATATCGATGATTCCTTTCGAATCGGGTAAAGCTTCGGTCGTGTGGTTTGTTTCCCATCCTTCTGCGACGATCGAAAGCGAAACGTCGGCTCCTTTCCCATGTACTTGCAGGGTGTAGATTCGATTCCGAAGAATTTGCGCCGGAAATGTAGCGACCATTCGATGGAGTCCTCCTTCGAATTCCACGATGGCTTCGGCTGACAATCCTTCATTCCCCTGTTCGCAAAGATAGAGCAGAGTCTCACGTCCGTTTCCCAACGGGGCATCCGTGTAATCGATCGTGAAATCCGATTTGTCAGTTGGTTCGAGGGTTTCCGAATTCGGCTGTTCGTTCACGTATCCTTTGTCGGCGATGCCACGGATCGTTATGTGATGAACCGTAACGCCTCGATCCGGGTTGAAGAGATCGATCCGGGCCACGCTGCGTCGCATGCGAATCGATGGGACGGTTGTATTTTGTGTCTTGATCTCGGTCGATCCCGTCATGAGAAACCGATCGCCCGCCATGCGATCGACAGTTGTACTGTGGAGGAGGAAGGCTTCGAGGGAGGTGCTCTCAGGTTCTACCTGGCTGAAGATCCCCGTTTCGTCGTTTGCAACGAAGCGAAGATCTCCCGATAACTCCTTGAGCGGGAACGTGTAGGTCCCTTCTGCATCGGATTCGATCCCCGGAACGATCTCCCGAAGGATTCCCTCCGAGAAACGATAGCCGATTACCTGTCTGATGGAGGTATTGTCCGAATTGCCGTTTGCGACCGAATTTTTTGCAGTTGCGAGACTTTCTGTTTCCAGTTGTACGGTGAACATTCCGCCCCTTTGGGGTGATGTCGGCGACTCGTCCGGTATTTGGCTACATCCTTGTAATAGAGCCATTCCGGTTAAGGTCGGGAATAGGTATTTCAAGATATTCATTACTGTCGTGTCGATTTTTCGTGTTTAGTACTTATTCGGATTTTGTGCGCTGTTCAAGTAAAGCGGCGAGTCGATAGGCATCTCCTGAATGTGGTCGACATAAAAATGGTTCATCAACTCCTGGGCCCAAGGGCCGTAGGTGAAGGAACTGGAGTGGCTGTAACCCATGACGTGTCCCAATTCGTGGAACATGATCTCGCAGGAATAGCTGTTGAAGTAGTGTTGGAACCAAGCCTGTTGATAGGCTCCGAATACACTGCCTCCTCCCAGACCGATTACGCCGTTCCCGGGATAGACCAGCCCGACATTCAGGGTCCGTTTTTGCCTCATTTGTCGGAGGACCGTCTCGACGGAAACTTTGTCGTTAACCCCTCCGTTGCCGTAAAGGCGATCGGCATTTGCACGTAAAATCTCTTCGTGTTCCGGCATGTCGATCATGTAGGTGAAGTTCAGGAAAAGAGCGACCACTTCACGGCAATGTACCGGCCTGATCCCCATCCAGTTCCCGACGGGACCTCCGTCCGGAAGTTCGGGATCTCCTCCGTACAGGGCGAATCCGATGGTCCATCCATGCTCGATGGCTTCGAGTTTTTTCCAGAAGGGATCGTCCGATGAGATTCGAAATTCCGCATCTTGCAGTTCGGAAAGGGAGACTGGTTCCATTTCGAGAATTTTTCCCGATTCGGTGCGGGTAACCGTTGTTTTCGTCGCCATCGGGAGATCTCCGTAGAAATCGACGAAAGCAGGGACCCGGTCGAAATAGGCCAGGTCGAAGAACTCCTCGCTGATCGATGGGATTCGGGCTTGTATGAGAACATCCGACAGATCGCGTGGCGAATAGAACCGTGCGTGCAGCAAGCCGTCGTCTGAAATGGAGATTTGAAGCGGGTCGGCCGTGTTGAAAGAGCGTTGGGATCCGTCCGTGTAGACCGAGTACGGTTCGTCGTCTTGCAAGATGTAGTTCGGTTTTGCCTTTTCAAGAGAGCGCTCCGTGATAAAGAGCGTTGCCGAACGATCATCGGGGTGTTCCACTTGCGTGTGGATGTGTTCGATGGTGTTGGGCCGTATCTCTTGCAGGGTGAAGTCATAGGTACGTCGAATCGTAAATCCTCTGTAATTGCGTGTTGTCAATTCTATTTCACCGCTGAGGGGAGTTTCTTCGACGGAAGGAAGGAGAAGATAGGAGCTTCTTGTTCCGAGATCCATCGTGAAGTCAATTCCGTCGCTTGCTCCCGAAAACTGGCCGCTTCCGGAGAACTCGGTGAGGAAAAGGGGAGACTCCAATGTGACGTTTTGTGTCAGAAGGGCAGTTTCGACATACGGGTTGTTAAAGTCAAACGAGAAATCCGTTCGTCCGATGATCCTTTTCTGAACGATCTGATCGTTTGTTGTCGAGATCAATTCATCTCCGGAAGGATCGGAACGACGAACTACCGTAAACGGTGTTCGGGAATAGAAATACTCTGCTTCGAGAGGCTTTTGAATATCGGAAGGGAATCGCAACCAAACTTCGTCGAGATTCCGAATCGGAGAGATCGTCGCCCCATCGCGGGTTTCGTCCCCTATGATTCCCAGGATCGACAGAGTATAAGAACCCTCTTGCAACCCTTCGATCTTTATTTCGGAAGAGTTCGGATCGTAGAGACTTTTGATACCCTCGATCGTCGATCCTTGCGCATCGACGATACAGAACTCCACTCGATCGTACTTTGCGTCGAGTCGTATATTTGAGGACCGGGAGGTTGCATCGTCGAATCCGTCGTATTGCAATTTGAAAACGATCCCGCTCGTCTCCCGACGGGAGGTCTCCTCCCAGGGATCGGATTGGCATGCCGTTAAGAAAAGAATGCAATACAATAAAACATGCGTGATTCTGTTCATTTGTTTTGGTGTTTATAGTATATTTGTAACGTTGTCTCGTTTGAATTTGAGACCCTCTCTTTTGAGAGTCGTGCAAAAATAGAATAGGGGAAAATATTTTGGCGTAACATTTGTTACGGGCATGTGCATTCGGCTGAGAAGTAATTGATTATGGACTTCGAAATTTATGAAGCACCTCTTTTCAGAGGGTGCGACCGCCGGGTCGTGGACGAGGTGCTCGCCCTCTCCCCCAGTCGTATGAGCATTTATAAAAAGGGTGATTTCATCGCCATGCAGCACAGCGTTTGCCGTTCGCTGTATATCTTGTGCAAGGGAAGCGTGTGTTTGCAGATGAGCAGCGAAGAGGGGCGTGAATTTACGCTCGATACGCTAGCCGCACCCGATGTGTTGGCCTCGGCTTTTATTTTCGGGACGGAGAATATCCTGCCGGTTTCTATCATTGCCAACACGGATTGCCATTTTCTGGTAATCAGCAAGGAGTGCGTTTCTCTTCTTGTCGAACGGGACAAAAAGGTTTTGCATAACTTTCTTACTATTTTGTCGGATCACAGCCTTTTCCTGAGTCGCAAATTGGAACAATTCGCGTTGCAGACGCTTTCGTCCCGATTGATAGGTTATCTCAGGAACAACCATGCGGTTCAAAATCTTCAGGAGACAGCATTTATTTTGGGGGTAACTCGTCCCTCCCTTTCCCGTACTGTTTCGCAACTCGTTCGCCAAGGGATCATTCGCAAGTCGGAGAAGGGGTACATATTGTCTTGATGGTTTGAAGCATCAAAAGGGAATGCCCCTTTTGGTTGGGGAAAATATATCGTAAAAATGCCCGGTCGATTTACTCGCCGGGCATTCTAATTTTAGATCCTTCTTTTTATAAAATTCCAAAGGAGTTGGGGGATAGAGGTTTTGCACAACCATAGAATTACAATTATCGTAGAGGCAATTCCGATGATCCAACCGAGACGGGAGTGCTTTTTTACCGTCTGTTTCTCTGCCAAGAGGCGATAATCCAGCCTCTCTGTCTGAATGTGCTCCTCGTTCCCGGAAACGGCTCTTCGAAGAGAGCCGCTGTCCGAGGCGAATTGTCGGCGGATCGTACGATTCTCCACTCGATAACGGGTACGTGCGATACTGTCGCTTTTCCCGATCACTATTAGTGTATCATTATGTATTTCCGCCTGAATGGAGGTCCGTCCGCTATGGGTACGGAAACTTGCCCCTTGAGGAAGGGATCCCAATTCGCGGACCGGGATCGAAAGTTGTACCTTCTCTTGCGGAATTGCATCCGTTGAAATTGTTAGTATATAGGACGAAGAGTCGATTTGCTCCGTTTTTTGTCTCCGAAGCGAGTCGCGTGTGTCGGATTGTCTACTTGCTGCGGCTTGTAGATGTGTCGTTTGTTGCAGTGTCGAACTTTTTGTGTCCTGTTTCGTGGCGGCGCATCCGGCCGTTATCAGCAGGATCGACAAGAGTAGTATCGCGCGACGCTTTGTCGGAGTGTATGGATTCATAGGCTTTGGTATTTCGGTTGATGTTTTTGCGCAGGGTCGCTACTTCTTTGGTGAGGCGGTCTATTTTCAACCGCAGTTCCTCATGAAGAACTTGCCAGCTTGCTTTTTCTTGTCGGAGTGCGACATTTTCCTGCAATACGGTGTTGTATTTCTCGCAAAGCAGATCGATCGATTGCTGCATATGAGCCAATAGATCGTTGTTGCGTTTGCGGCGGGAAACCAGCCAGGTTGCCACGCTCGAAAGAAATCCGCTCGGCAGGGCGAAGGTGAGAATGTCTAAAAGGAGGGAGGGTGTCATGGAAATAATGGATTTAAGGAGCTATTCCGATCTCATGGAGCCAGTTCTGCACGTCGAAGCTGGGACACGCCTTGGCGGCCAGTTCGTTGTGTCCTACTACGGTTGCTTGGGGAAATCGGGAAAGGAAATCCCGGACGTACCGTTCCATTGCAGACAGCTGTTGAGGTGTGCGGGTATCTTTGGGGGTGCATCCGTCGGTGTCGACTCCTCCGACATAGGCAATGTGCCGACTGGTGGTGTTGAAGCCTTTGACTCCGTTGGTAATTTCCCATGGATCTACGATCGAGTCTTCGTTGTTGGGGACCAATCTTTCGATCGTTCCGTCGAGATGGATCAGATCGGTATATCCGACCTGTTTCCACCCTCGCCCTCCTGCCTGGATCGGAGCTGTATGCCACGTACGGATATCATCTCCGGTTACATCTCGGCCGGGGGGTGTTGCGGTACAGTGAATAACGAGGCGTTCGATTTTTTTCATGATAAAAAACGTTTTAAATAAATGAAAAGAGGAAGTTGCTCTTGAAGATGCATTTCTCTTGACAAGAGCAAAAAAGGAGCGTGAAAAAGGAAGTAGGACTTGCGCATGAGAACGGACGGTATCCTCATGTGTGGCTCAAGGCCTGGGAAAAGGGCTTTCCTCTACAGAAGGAGTCCTTTGAGAACGGGTTGGGCAAAGATAATTGTTCGTGGCGGCGGAGTCCAAATCGGAAGTGCAAGATGATCTCCCTGAACGGCATGATACGCTTTTTTTGTCGTTATCATGCGCGAAGTCGAGGAATCGGTATTACGACAGGGAAGTCTCTCGAATGGGAGGACTTGTTTTTATGGGGGCGAATCTGTATTTTTGTCAAGATCTTTGAATGGGAGCTCCGATCTTCAGCATTCTCTTCCAGGCAGAGGTTCCTCCCACCCGGTTCTGAATTTTTACGATGAAAAAATATCGGCAGACAGGTCCCTCTACGGTCGATTCGGAATATTCCGCTTTACTTCTTTCCTGGTATGCCCTCCAGGGGAGGGATCTGCCGTGGCGTTGTACACGGGATCCCTATCGTATTTGGATTTCGGAGGTAATTTTGCAACAAACCAGAGTGGCGCAGGGGACGGCTTATTATCTGCGTTTTATGGAGAGATTCCCGGATGTAGCCGCTTTGGCGGGAGCTTCCGAGGATGAAGTGTTGAAATGCTGGCAAGGATTGGGATATTATTCGCGGGCTCGCAACCTGCATGCGGCGGCACGGCGGATCGTTTCCTGTTTCGACGGGGTATTCCCGGTCGAGTATGCCGACGTGAGATCCTTACCTGGGATCGGCGACTATACGGCCTCCGCGATTTGCTCGATAGCCTACGATGCTCCGTACGCAGTTCTCGATGGCAACGTATTCCGAGTGCTCTCCCGTTTGTTCGATCTCGATTGGCCGATCGATACGACGGCCGGACGAAGAGCGTTTTTGCAGTTGGCAGAGGCGATGCTGGACCAAACTCGACCGGGACTTTACAATCAAGCTGTTATGGATTTTGGCGCTATATGTTGTCTCCCGGTACAACCGCACTGTACGGATTGTCCTTTGCAAGCGAGGTGTCTCTCCTTCGCGGCTGGCCATGTATCCGTGCGGCCGGTAAAACGGATTCGGGCTAAGGTTGAGCCCCGTTATTTCAATTATTTGATCATCGAGTGCGGTTCGGAGCTGCTTTTACATCGTCGAGAAGGGAAAGATATTTGGCGGGGATTGTACGAGTTTCCTCTTATCGAGACTTCTCAGCCGATGGAGTACCTGGAGCTGGTTCGTACCGAGCCGTTTCATGCGTTGTTTGAGGACGTTGAGGAGTGGCAGTTTCTCGAATCGACTCTTATGCCGATTCATCAACTTTCCCACCAAGCCATTCATGCTGTCTTTTATCGTATCAAGGTCGATCAATGGAGCGAAGCCATGCGCCGTTTGTGTGTCGTTGATCGCTCTCGATTGGATGATTATGCCGTTCCTCGTTTGATCGAACGTTATCTCTCCCGATGAATCTTCTCATTCGGCGCGATGGAGCAGTTGCGGACTCTCTCCCTCTTGTGTCGGTTGCAAGATCCTGTTGGAACATCAATTGCTATTTTCTGCCCGTGTCATGGATTGTGGCGGATTCGTCGGAAGAATATGGTCAAAAAAAGACCGATGCTTTTGCATCGGTCTTTTTTTTCAGGATTCAGATTACTGAATCAGCGTTACACGGTTCTCAGCTGCGTTCTTGAACGGAGAAACAGAATCGCTGTACCCTTTGTAGGTGAGGTTCTCTGCTTTTACGCCTTTCGAAATCAGATAGTCGTAAACTTTCTTAGCGCGCTGTTCTGCCAGCTGCGTATTACGAGCTTTCGAACCGGTGTTGGGATCTGCGTGACCGCCGATCACATAAATCTTCTCTTTCGGAGCGTCCTTGATCTGGGCTGCAATTACATCGAGACGAAGTTTCTCCTTGTCGCTCAATTCGGTCGAACCGATATTGAAGAAGGTAATGCCTTTGGTGGTCAGGTAGATGTCCTCGTTGGCAACGGAGTTGGGACCCCATTTTGCCATTTCAGCGGCTTTCTTTGCGGCCTGGGCTTCAGCCTCGGCTTTCTTGGCAGCAGCTTTTGCGGCAGCCAGGTCGTTGCTCAAATCTTCGTTGTCCTCAGCCAATTCTGCCAAGGCCAGATCGCGCTCAGCAACTGCGTTCTGGTAAGCCAGAGCATCCTCTACAGAGAACGGAGAAGCCTGTTTGAAACCGCGTTTGTTGAAACGGTATGCAAGACCGATGGTTGCGCTGTATGCAACGGCTGCACGGTCGTTACCGCTTTTGATAACTGCGGGCATCGTGCTGTTGGGCAGGATCCACGTTTTAAGTTCCAATTCGATATCCAAACCGCGGGCTACACGGAATTTGTTCAACAGACCGGCAGCGAAACCGAATGCATGGCTGGTTCCCGTTCCCCATTTCTCTTGGAATTTGTCGGTGAAGTCCATGGCGTGATAACCGAAGCCGGCAAACGGAACAGCGTAGTAAACACGATCGTCGCGCTCGCCTCCGATCCAGTTCGAAAGGTTAACCATGAAGTCGACATGAGTGAACAGATAGGGGTTCTTCATGTAGGCACCTGTAAATGTGTTGCTCTGATATTCACCGCCTTGCAGTTGCAGACGGGCTCCCATTACAGGGTGGAACCATTTGGTGAGGCTGAAATCTGCCTGCCAGTTTACATGATTGCGACGACTGCCGAAATCTTCTTTGCCCAGCGTTCCGTTCAACGTCAGGCCTTGAGCTCCTCCGGCGATCGAGATCTCCCAGTTGTCGAAGAATCGGTTGGTCTCATAGCCGGCCCAGCCCTTCTTCGGCTGTTGTTGCTCGAGAACGACCAGATCCTCCTCGACTGCTACAACCTGAGCCGATGCTGCTGCCCCGCAAAGAGCGAGAGCAAGCGTAAAGAAAAGTTTTTTCATACAAAATTCAAATTTAGTTATACTCCTTTTTTGTTTGCTTCTTAAGCTTTGTGCAAAGAGGTGAATGCTATCACGCTCCAAAAATATTCATTTTTTCTTTATTTTCTAAATTTTATTCAAAAACGTTTTGTTTTTTGAATGTGTTGTATTGATAAATGCACAAAGTCCGCGCCAAATCCATCTATTTGTGGATGATTCGATGTTTTATTGTTTCAGAGATCATCCGCATTTGGAGTATCCGCAAGACATGCAGGTCAGGCATCCGTTTTGGTAAGCCATCGTCTCCTGCCCACAGGAGGGACATTTGTCCTTGGTCTGGGTGCCGTCGACGATGTATTGTTTCAAGGCTCGTTCCACACCGTTTTTCCACGTATTGATGGTTTCGCTGTTCAGGTGCAGCGATTCGATCAAGGAGACTACGTTGGTAATCGGCATGCCATGTCGCAATACGCCGGAGATCAATTTCGCATAGTTCCAAAACTCCTCGTTGAACAAACGGGATATACCGCCGATCGTATTCGTATATCCGTATCGGTCCGTATACTGGAAATCGTATCGTTTCGATCCGTTTTCTTCGCGTACCTTTATTATATTGCCCTTGGTGATCTTCGGGGGAATGAACATGGCATCTTCTTCGATTTTTCCGGTGAAGATTTCGTAAGGACGGTTGTTTTGTAGGCCCACGAAGGCGATCCAGTTTTCATTGCCGTTTTTGAATCGTACCACATCGGCCGGAATGGATTTCGGTCGTTTGAAAACGGTCGCTTGCAAGTCCTCTTTTTTGACCTCTTTTTTCTTCTTGTCAAGCAGTACGCCGTCGCGGCAACCATCACGATATACGGTAACTCCTTTGCATCCGCACTCCCAGGCGGTACGATAAACTTCGGCAACCAGAGCTTCCGAGACGTTGTTGGGTAGATTTACTGTGACTGAAATCGAGTGGTCAACCCATTTTTGGATCTCTCCCTGCATTTTTACTTTGGACACCCAGTCGATGTCGTTGGCCGTGGCTCCGTAGTAGGGTGACGCAGCCACCCATTTATTGAGCTCCTCGTCCGAGATGTCCTTCAGTTTTGATGTGTCGTATCCGTTGGCGTTGAGCCACTTGACGAAATTGTGATGGTAAACGTTGTATTCTTCGAACTTTTCGCCCATTTCGTCTACGAAAGCCACCTTTGCATCCTGATCCGACGGATTGATCTTGCGCCGACGTTTGTATACGGGGCGGAAAACCGGTTCGATGCCCGATGTGGTTTGCGACATGAGAGACGTGGTGCCGGTCGGGGCGATTGTCAACATGGCGATGTTGCGTCGTCCTTTTTGTACCATTTCATCATAGAGTGCAGGATCGGCTTCGCGAATACGAGTGATCATCGGATTGTGCTCTTCTCTCCGGGCATCGAAAACTTCGAACGGGCCGCGTTCACCTGCCATTTTGACCGAAGCTCGGTAGGCTTCGATGGCGAGAGTTTTCTGAACTTTTACCGCAAAAGCGGTTGCTTCCGGAGTGCCGTAGCGCAGCCCCAGAGCGGCAAGCATATCTCCTTCGGCCGTGATTCCGAGCCCCGTGCGACGTCCCTTTCTGGCCATCGTACGAATCTTTTTCCAAAGCTCGAGTTCTACGCGACGGATGTCTTCATCTTCAGGATCCTCTTCGATTTTTTTGATGATCTGCTCGACCTTCTCCAATTCGAGATCGATGATGTCGTCCATCATGCGCATGGCCTTTTCGACATGAGTCTTGAACTTGTCGAAATCGAACGCAGCCTCCTTGGTGAACGGATTGTTTACATATCCGAACAGGTTGATTGCCAACAGACGGCATGAGTCGTACGGACACAACGGGATTTCGCCGCAAGGGTTGGTTGCTACGGTTGTAAATCCTTCGTCCGCATAGCAGTCCGGGATACTTTCGCGAATGATCGTATCCCAGAACATGACACCCGGCTCGGCTGACTTCCATGCGTTGTGGATGATTTTGTCCCAGAGTTTCTTTGCATCGATATCTTGTTCGTATCGAGGTTTGTCGCTGTCGATCGGGAACTGTTGATGGTATTTCTTGTTGGCCAAGGCCGCGCGCATGAATTCGTCGTCGAGTTTGATCGAGACGTTGGCACCGGTTACTTTGCTCGTATCTACTTTTGCGTCGATGAATCGTTCCGCGTCGGGATGCTTTACCGACAAGGTCAACATCAAGGCTCCTCGGCGACCGTCTTGTGCCACCTCTCTGGTTGAGTTTGAGTAACGCTCCATGAAGGGGACGATACCGGTTGAGGTCAGTGCCGAGTTGAGGACGGGGCTTCCCGTCGGACGGATGTGCGAAAGGTCGTGTCCCACGCCGCCGCGTCGTTTCATCAGTTGGACCTGTTCCTCATCGATGCGGAAGATGCCTCCGTATGAGTCGGCCGGATGTTTGTGCCCGATGACGAAGCAGTTTGAAAGGGAGGCAACCTGGAAATGGTTTCCGATACCCGTCATCGGACCGCCTTGAGGAATTACGTAGCGGAAGTGATCGAGCAGGTCGAATACCTCTTGCCGGGTCATCGGGTTGGGGTATTTTTGTTCGATGCGTTCGATTTCGGCTGCGATGCGTTCGTGCATTTCGCGCGGCGATTTTTCATAGATGTGGCCGAACGAGTCTTTGAGCGCATATTTGCTTACCCAGACTGTTGCCGCCAGTTCGTCGCCGTCGAAGTATCGTTTCGACTCCTCGACCGCTTCGTTGTAGGAGACTTCGGTTGGCAGTCCCGTTTTGTTGTTGTTTGACATAATTTTTTGGGGTTCCAATCTCTGTTTTATTTGAAATTCAGGAGATAGATCCGTTTACTCTGAAACAGAGAGACAGCTTCGTTTACAAAGGTCCTCTTTTTTTTGGGATTTTCCCCTTTTCTGTTCGATAATTTATTCCGAAGTTGTCAACAATCGACTCGTCAAAACGGAAAATACGCCTCCTGACAAATCGGGAGGGCTTTCCCGTAAGATTTGAAGAGTTGTTTATTTGACGGCGATGGCGTCGATTTCCACCTGAGCTCCCATCGGCAATTTGGCTACCTGATAGCAGACGCGTGCAGGCATATCTTTCGTAAAGAAAGTCGCATAGATGGCGTTCATTGCGGCAAAATCACCCATGTCATTCAGCAATACGGTAGTTTTTACCACATCCGAGAACGAGTATCCGGCCTCTTCCAGAATGTGTCCCAGGTTGGCGAGTGATTGACGGGTCTGTTGTTCAATGCCTTCGGCCATAATGCCGGTGGCGCCGTCGATCGGAAGCTGTCCCGAAATATAGAGAGTCTCACCGCATTGTACGGCCTGAGAATAGGGGCCTACGGCTTTAGGGGCTTTAGGAGATGCGATAATTTTTTTCATGATTGGTATGGTTTGTTTGTTCTATCGTGCAAAGATAGAATTTTCTTGTGTAAATTTGCATACAATTTGATGGATAAAAAAATCAAAATCGAAAATCTATGAGAGGTTTGATTAAGGCGATGCTGATGATCGTCGTCGCGATCGGAACGATGGCTTGCTGTCACTGTAAAAAGGTGCAGCGAAGCGATAATAAACCATTGATTGGTACAGAGTGGCAACTCGTTCAGATGGACGGCCGCGGAGTGTCGGTAGAGGCCGATCTTTTTACGGTGGTTTTCGGCCAGGAGAACCGTCTTTCGGGGCTCGGAGCCTGCAACCGTTTGACCGGAGATTACGAGGCAACCGAAACGGGGGCTTTGAAGATCGGGGAGTTGGCTTCGACTCGTATGGCGTGCCCCGGTATGGATCGAGAGCAGGCTTTCTTCAAGATGCTTACGGAGGCGACCCATTACGAGATCGACGGGCCGATGTTGATGATTCTCACGAACGGCGAATTGAAGGCGGTTTTCCAGGCGCGTTAACGGAGGAAGACCGACAGAGCAGATCGAAGCGGGGAAGTCTCCGGGCACAAGGAGTTTCTTCGCTTTTTACCATGCTCGCCGTCCTGGGGTGGGGAATTTTTAATTTTATGTTGTTGTGGCCGGACTCTATTTCCATATCCCGTTTTGCCGTCGTATCTGTGCCTATTGCGACTTCTTTAAAAGCGTCGATGTGCAGCGTCTCGATGTGGTGCTGAAGGCGATGGAGCGTGAGTTGCCCCATGCTGTCGAATGGCTCTCCGGTCGTTCCGTTCGAACCGTTTATTTCGGCGGAGGAACCCCGTCGCTTTGTCCGCCCGATCGCTTGCAACGGTTGGTGGATGTGGCTGGCTCTTTGCTGGACTGCTCCCGAATAGAGGAGTTTACCGTTGAGGCTAATCCGGATGATATGACAGAGGAGTGGCTCGACGCGTTGGCACATACAGGTGCAAATCGCCTGAGTGTCGGGATTCAGTCGTTCGACGATGCCGAGCTGCGGCTGATGAACCGGCGCCATACGGCGGCGCAGGCGGTTGATTCGGTTTTCAGGGCACAGCGTGCCGGCTTTACCAATCTGACGATCGACTTGATCTTCGGTGTTGCCGGATTCGGAGAGGAGGTGTTGTGCCGTAATTTGGAGCAGGCGCTTGCCTTGGGAGTACCTCACATTTCGGCCTACCACCTGACTATCGAGCCGGGAACGGCGTTCGATCGACGGATCGGGGCTGGGCATTTCCGAACCGTAGACGAGGAGGTTAGTGAACGGGAGTTTCAACTGATACATCGGATGCTGACCGAGGCCGGGTATGAACATTACGAGGTCTCCAACTACGCTTTGCCGGGTTACCGGGCACGTCACAATTCGGCTTATTGGAACGGGATGGAGTATCTTGGAATCGGACCTGCAGCCCATTCGTTCAACGGACGATCCCGCCGTTGGGTCGTATCGTCGATCGACCGTTATCTGGAGGGGGTGGGAACCAATGCGATCTATGAAGGCGAAACGCTCTCTTTGCAGGATCATTACAACGAATACCTGATGACCTCGTTGCGAACGAGCGACGGGGTCGATCTGGTACAAGTGGAAGCCCGTTTCGGAGAGGAACGATTGATGCGTCTGTTGCAACAGGCGATTCCTTTCGAACGTGCCGGTGAGTTGAGGCGCACCGAAGACAATCGTCTGGTTATTCCTCCGGAGGCTTTTCTTGTTTCCGATGCCGTGATCGGTGCGCTTTTCGAGACCGATTGACGGGGACTTTGTCGTCCACGCTTTTTATTTGCCTCCGCGTTTGAATCGGGAAGGGCTGTATCCGGTGTGTTGCTTGAAGTATTTGCCGAAGAACGACTGAGTCGAGAAATTGAGTCGATAGGCGATCTCCTGAATGCTCAGTCCCGAGTAGCGTAACAGGCTCTTCGCTTCGAGAATGACCGACTCGTCGATCCATTTGGCTGCCGTCTTGCCGCTCACCGATTTGGCGACCGTTGAGAGATATTTCGGCGTAATATTCAATTTGTGGGCATAGAATCCTACATTCCTTTCCTGTCTGTTGTATTCTCGTAACAACTTCATGAATTCGTCGAAAATAACCTCGGCTCGACCTTGTCGCATTTCGTTTTTATGCTCGCGCAAGTTTAATTCGGTGATAAGGTAATAGACGGCGGTGAAAAGACTTCGGATGATCTCTTGCCGGTAGTGCTTTTTGTCGCTGGCCAGGATCGTTTTGATGAGTTGGAAAATCAGGCGGATCTCCTGAGTGTCTTGAGGGGTTACCTGCAAGCAGGGCTGTTTTTCCAAACGCATGTAGATGGAAAGCGAAGTGGAAAGATCTACCTGAATATCGTTAAGAAATGATTTGGAGCATACGACCAGAAAAGCGGAAAGGTCTTTGCTGCACGAGATGGTCCGTACGACCCGGTCGGTACCGAGCAGGACGATCGTGTTGGGACACACTTCGTATTCGACCGTGTCGATCGTCATGACGGCTGTGCCGCTGATAATAATGATGGCGGCGAAACCGTCGATCATTGTCGGGTGTTCTCTCGGAATGTTGTATTCGAGATCCAAAGAGCTTATTACCAAGTCGTCCGATAGGTAGTGAATATCCTTCATCTGCTCTTTGATCCGAGGAATGGATATTCGCTGTAACGTTATTTCGTCCGTTGCCATAGCGGTTTATTTAGGAGGTTGCCGAAGAGGGGTAATTTGTGACGACAAATCTTCATGTCGTCTTGCGGACAGATGACTCGAAGTGCCTTGTGCAGACATTCGATGTGGAGCGGGAAATCGGCGCCTTTTTGTCCGTCTACGTCGGTCGGTTCGTTGATCGGCGAGAGGATGTCGATGCAACGGGCCTGAAAATGTTTGATCTGTTTGGGGTGTCCGCCCATCAGGTGACGTCCCATGGCGAGGGTCGATACCAGCGGATTGCGTCGCTCGAGCAGCAGACAGTCGAACAGTCCGTCTTTGATACTCGATCGAGGAGCAAGGTGGAATCCTCCGGCGGTCTCTCCGTTGAAGATCAAAGCCATGAGCGATTCGAAATCGAACTCCTTGCCATCGGCCCGGATTTGTAGCGGAATGCCGTGTATCGTACGGAACTCCTTGACTCCTTCGATCAGGTAGGCCAGTTTCCCGATTTGGTGCTTGCGCTTGTCGGGAGTGCGTTGTGATGTGGTGGTGAAGATCCCGAAGCTGAAAATATTGACGAAGTAGTTGTTGTTTACCCGACCACAGTCTACCAGCTCCTCTCTCCCGGTCAGGATTTGGCGGGCGGCATCCATCGGATTTTTTGCCATGCCCAGTGCTCGGGCAAAGTCGTTGGCCGTTCCTGACGGGATGATTCCCAGTCGAAGATCGAGATTCTTCTCTTTCATCCGGTTTACCACGTAGTTCACAGTGCCGTCGCCACCTGCAATCACAACTAAATCGACGGTCTCATGACCATTCAGGGGGTTGTTCAGAAAATCGACCGGACAGGCCGTGATCTGGTAGTCGTATTGATGGAACAACTCATCAATATGATTGATCTTGCTTTCGATCTTGCCTTTCCCCGATTGAGGATTGTATAAAAACAGTGCTCGTTTCATGTGTCGAAGACGGTTATTGCCTCATCTTTTCTTGCATGGATGGGGTACTGAAGGTTTCGTAGCCGCCCTTGCCGTCGTCAAGGATGAAGTACACGGCTGCATTTTGGTTTTGTCGAGCCAATTCGATCGCGCGGTCCGCACCCAGGGTCATGTACATGGTGGCCAAGGCATCGGCCGTTGCGCAGTCATCGGCCAGCACCGTTGCGGAGAGAAGACGTGACTGTACACTTCGACCTGTAAAGGGGTCGATCGTGTGGGATACCTTATTCCCGTTTTCGTCGAGATAGAAACGTCGATAGTTGCCGGAAGTAGCCAATCCACCTTCGGTCATCAGGACAAATCCGGTCAGATATTCTCCGTTGGTCATATTGCCATCGAATGGGGTCTCAATCCCGATTTTCCAGGGCTTCCCTTGCGGATTGACCCCTTTGCAGCGACATTCGCCACCAATATCCACCAGGTAGTTTCGGGCTCCGCAGCGCTCCATGAGCGCCGCTACCAGATCGACCGTATAGCCTTTGGCGATCGAATTGAAGTCGAGTTGGATGCGGGGGTCGTCCTTGACAATTCTCCCGTCTTGGATATGTACTCGTTGGTAGCCGACGAACTGTAGGATCGAATCAAGGTTGGGTGTGCCTGTTTTCTCATGACCGGCAAATCCCCAGGCATCCACCAGCGGTTTGACCGTTACGTCGTAGTGCCCGTTGCTCAGACGGCTGATCCGTTCGGCCAGTTGCAGGTTGTAGCGGATGTGTTGGTCTGTCGAGTCGGTTTCGCCCCGGTTGATCCGGCTCAGCAGGGAGGTAGAGTCGAAAATCGACATGGAGGCTTTGGCCTCGGTATCGATTTGCATCACAGCTTGATACAACTCTTGTACGGAGCATTCGGAGGGGTCGCCCGTCGCTTTGAATGTGGTCCCCAGCATGGAGCCGCCGACGGAGAGGTAGCGCGCCTTTTGCGAACACCCTGCCATCATGCCGATCGATCCGGCGATAAAGAGCAATAGGAGAAATCTTTTCATGCGACGATGTTTTTTGCCGGGTAAAAATAGTGTTTTCGATGTAGTTTACCAAAAAAAGGAGGGGAAATCGTTAAAAAATTCACAGGTTAAATTGGTTATTCTGAATTATATTAGTACATTTGCGCCACGCTCTGGCGTTATTCGCGAGTAAGGGGAATGCGTCGTAGAGTGGAACTAAATAAACTTAACGAAATGAGTTATTTAACAGCTGAGAAAAAGCAAGAGCTTTTTGGTACGTACGGAAAGTCTAACACCGATACGGGATCTCCCGAGAGCCAGATCGCGTTGTTTTCCTACCGTATTAACCACCTTACGGATCACCTTCGTAGCAACAAACACGATTTCGGGACCCAGCGCGCCCTGTTGCGCCTGGTAGGTAAACGTCGCCAGTTGCTGGAGTATTTGAAAGAGATCGACATCGAGCGCTATCGTGCAATCATTAAGACGCTCAATCTCCGTAAATAGTCCTGGAGGCAAAAAATGGGGTTGGCCAATCGTTGGGCAGCCCCTTTTTTTAGGGAACACATTTTGACGAAATAAATATCATGGAAGAAAAGAAGTTGTACAATGCCGTCCGTAAAACATTCTCGCTGTCGGATGGACGCGAGGTGATGATCGAGACGGGCAAACTGGCCAAACAGGCCGACGGCTCCGTGGTGGTGAAGATGGGAGATACGATGCTCCTGGCCACGGTTGTAGCCGCCAAGGATGCTAAACCTGACACGGACTTCATGCCGTTGCAGGTAGATTATAAAGAGAAATATGCGTCGCGCGGACGTTACCCCGGCGGCTTCATGAAACGGGAGGGCCGTGCCAACGACAGCGAGATTCTCGTAGCGCGCCTGATCGACCGTGCCCTGCGTCCTCTGTTTCCCTCGGATTATCACGCCGAGGTCTATGTAACCGTTACGTTGATTTCTGCAGATCAGGATATACAGCCCGATGCACTGGCCGGTCTGGCCGCATCGGCAGCCCTCGCCGTTTCGGATATTCCGTTCGGCGGTCCGATTTCCGAGGTGCGTGTTGCCCGTATCGGAGGTCAGTTCTACATCAACCCGAACTTCTCTCAAATGCCTGATGCCGACCTGGATATCATGGTGGCCGGTACGATCGACAACATCATGATGGTCGAGGGTGAGATGAAGGAGGTTTCCGAGCAGGTGATGCTCGAGGCCATCAAGTTTGCTCACGAGGAGATCAAGAAACATTGCGCCGTTCAGATCGAACTCTCGAAAGAGTTGGGCAAGGACGTGAAACGTACCTATTGTCACGAGGTGAACGACGAGGAGTTGCGTCAGACGATCATCCGCGAGCTTTACGACAAGGCTTACGCCATCGCAACGAGCGGAACAATGAAGCACGAGCGCGAGGATGCGTTCAATGAGTTGGAGGCTGAGTTCGCATCTCGGTTTACCGAGGAAGAACTCGTGGAAAAAGCACCGTTGATCCACCGCTATTTTCATGACGATGTGCTGAAAAAAGCCATGCGCAACATGATCCTCGATGAGGGGAAACGTCTGGACGGTCGTCGTACGGACGAGATCCGTCCGATCTGGTGCGAAGTGGGCTACCTGCCTGCCGCTCACGGTTCGGCAATCTTCACCCGTGGTGAGACGCAGTCGCTTACGACCGTTACCCTCGGTACGAAGATGGACGAGAAGGTGAAGGACGAGGTATTGGTACAGGGAACCGAGCAGTTCGTGCTGCACTACAACTTCCCGCCCTTCTCAACCGGTGAGGCAAAGGCCGCGCGTGGTTTGAGCCGTCGTGAGATCGGTCACGGTAACCTGGCATGGCGTGCCCTGAAGCCGATGGTTCCCGTGGGAGAGGAGAACCCCTATGCCGTACGTGTCGTATCGGATATTCTGGAGTCGAACGGTTCGTCGTCGATGGCAACGGTTTGTGCCGGTACGCTGGCCCTGATGGATGCCGGTGTGAAACTGAAGAAACCCGTTTCCGGAATCGCGATGGGTCTGATCTCGGATTCGGCTACCGGTCGTTGGGCCGTGTTGTCCGATATTCTGGGCGATGAGGACCACTTGGGCGATATGGACTTCAAGGTAACCGGTACCAAAGACGGTATTACGGCTACGCAGATGGATATCAAGGTAGACGGTCTCTCTTACGAAGTCCTGGCCAAGGCTCTCGAGCAGGCACGAGTAGGACGTATGCATATACTGGGGAAACTGACCGAGTGCATCGCTGAACCGCGTGCGGATTATCGTCCGTTCGTACCGCGCATTGTCCAGATCACCATCCCGCAGGATACGATCGGAGCTGTGATCGGCCCGGGCGGAAAGGTTATCCAGGATATTCAGAAGACGACCGGTACGACCATTACCATTACCGAGGTCGATAATAAAGGTATCGTCGACATTTTCGGACTGGACAAGCAGGCGATGGATGCAGCCCTCTCCCGCATTAAGGGAATCGTGGCTACGCCGGAGGTCGGCGACGTGTATAACGGGAAGGTCCGTTCGATCATGCCGTTTGGTGCATTCGTCGAGATACTGCCCGGGAAAGATGCCTTGCTGCACATTTCGGAGATCGATTACAAACGATTCGAAACGATGGAGGAGACCGGCCTGAAAGAGGGCGATATGATCGAGGTGAAGGTTATCGGTATCGACCCGAAGACCAACAAACTCAAATTGTCGCACCGTGTCCTGCTTCCACAACCGGAAGGTTGGACTGAGCCGGAACGTAAGCCTCGTGAAGCCCGCTCGGATCGTCCGCGTCGCCGCAAAGAGGATAATAAATAGGTCAAAACGGTTGTAATCTTTGCATTTTAGGCGAAGGTTTGCATACTTTTTGAAGAAGTTTGTTATATTTGCATAGATGTCGTACCCTTGGCACGACTCGTAAGGCAAACATTGTTAAAGAAAGAATTTACAACATTAAAACAAATTTAATTATGAAAAAACTGGTGAAATTGAGCCTGGCGCTTGCAGTGGTTGCAATGACTTTGTCAAGCTGTAACTGCTTTAAGAAAATGGCTAAGAACACGGACGATGTCGCTTTGACATGTACGCCTGAGATGTTGGTATTGAACAACGGGGTCGTAGCTGCTGACATTACGGCAACTTTCCCGGCCAAGTATTTCAAGCCCACGGCTATCGTAAAGGTAACACCTGTGATGGTTTTCGAGGGTGGTGAGGTGCTCGGTACTCCTAAATTCTTCCAGGGTTCGAAGGTAAACGAGAACTATACGGTAGTTGACAAGAAGCTGGGTGGTACTTTCACGCAGCACGTTGAGTTCCCCTATGACGAGCGTATGCAGGTCTCTTTGCTGCAGTTGCGTGTCGAGGCTAAATGCCCGGGTGATGAGAACTTTACGCTGATCGATGCCAATACGGGTCGTGTAATTAAGGAGAAGGAGCTCGCAGAGGATCCATCGCTGGTACTGGCTGCCGGTTTGACGGTTGCTGAGGGCGTAAATACGCTGCAGCAGGATCTGGTTTACTCGGATGCGATGATCGCCCTGCCGAGTGACTACAAACGAGTAACCACGGAGATCGACCAAACCGAGATCCGTTACGCGATCAACCGTTCGAATGTAACCAAGAGTGCCCTCAAAGAGGCTGATTTGGATGCGTTCAAGGCAAATGTAGAGGCCTATATGCAGAATGATCGTGCTACGCAGCACTTGGCAGTCAAGGGTTATGCTTCGCCTGACGGTCCGGAGAAATTCAACGACAAACTTTCGAAGAGCCGTAGCGAATCGGGTGATGCCGTCATTGCAAAACTCCTGAAGGATACGGGCCTGGATATCGACGTGGCTGCATACGGTGAGGATTGGGAAGGCTTTAAGAAACTTGTCAGCGAGTCGGATATCAAGGATAAGGATATGATTCTCCAGGTATTGAGCATGTACTCTTCTTCGACGCAGCGTGAGGAGGAGATCAAGAACATGGCATCAGTATTTACTGAGTTGAAGAAGGAGATTCTGCCGGAACTCCGTCGTTCGGTGATCGTGAACAGTACAGACATCGAGGGTAAGACCGACGAGGAGATGATGGCTCTTGTAGAGGGTGGCAAACTGAACGAGTTGGACTTGAACGAGCTGCTCTTCGTGGCCGAGGCCGTTGCTGAGGACGATGCGGTCAAGATCGAGGTTCTGGAGTATGCTGCCGAAAACTACAACGATGCACGTGCATACAACAACCTGGGTATCCTCTTGACCAAGAACGGCGATACGGAGGGTGCTATGAAGTGCTTCCAGAAGGCTGCACAGCTTGGTGAAGCTTCTGAGGCGCTGAACAACAACCTGGCTCTGGTAAATGCCGCTAACGGTAATATCGAGGAGGCTGAGCAGTATGCGAAGGGTGCCAATGCCAAGACGCAGAGCCTGATCGATGCGGCTCAGGGCAACTACAACCAGGCTGCAAAACAGCTCGAGGGTGTAAATGCCGCTATCGCTTGCACGATGAACAAGGACTATGCAGCTGCTAAGCGTGCTATCGCGAAGGAGACTTCGGCTGAGGCTGATTACCTGCGTGCCGTAATCGCATCCGAGGAGGGTGATATGAGAACGGCTGAGGCTCAGTTGAAGAGCGCTGTTAAGAAAGAGGCTAAACTGGCAGAGAAGGCTATGAAGGACGTTCACTTCAAGAAGCTCTTCGAGGCTGGTCTGGAGTTCTAATCCCGGAACGACCGAAAAAAATATCCGCACCCGACGCATGCGGGTGCGGATATTTTTTTGCCCCCTTGCGGAGCTGTCGCCTGGAGCCGACCATCCGACCGGGGTGGCGGAACTGCTCCGGGTGATCGGATGAATGCATGAATTTTGCGGTGAATCGAGTAATTTCGGTCCGATTGCTGGAAAAATCTAAAAAATTCGTATTTTTGTTCTAAATAGGATGGGAATGTCCTGACGGGAGGTCGCCGGGGCGATCTCCACGCCGACAAAAGATAGAAAGGTTAACCCATACCGAGGTATTCCGGAGAGAGAAGAGAATCGTCCGCTTTGTGAAAGAGCGGGGCTCGGTACGGATCTCGGTTCGAAAAACGAATATTACTATGGAGTACGCAAATCATTTGGAAGAATATGCTCCTGCCATGAGCGAGGCTCAGGTTGCCCAGGAGGTGGCTCGTATCCGCAAGGTTGCGGAGGAGCGGAACCACAATCCCGAAGTCTATAAGATGTGCTATTCCGCCGTCGACCTGACGACCCTGTCTTGCAACGACTCCGTGGAATCGGTAACGGCTTTTGCCCGGAAGGCGGTCGAATTCTACGATCGTTTCCCGCATATTCCCAACGTGGCCTCGATCTGTATCTATCCTCCCTTTGTGGAGACGGTGGGGGTTGCGGTCGACGGTACGGACATGCGGATTACGAGCGTAGCCGGAGGATTCCCCTCGTCGCAGACTTTTATGGAGGTAAAGGTGCTGGAGGTTGCCATGGCGGTCGAGAACGGAGCCGATGAGATCGATATCGTCCTCAATGTCGGGAAGATGCTGGAGGGGCATTACGATGAGGTGGCCAATGAGATCGAGGTGATCCGTGCGGAGATGGATGACGATATTGTCCTGAAGGTGATTATCGAATCGGGAGCACTAAAAGCGCCTGAGTTGATTCGCAAGGCTTCGTTGCTGTCGATGTATGCGGGTGCGGACTTCGTGAAGACTTCGACCGGCAAGATCGACGTGGCGGCAACACCGGAGGCTGCCGCTGTGATGTGTCAGGCAATCCGTGACTACTATGAGAAGACGGGCCGGAAGGTTGGTTTCAAACCTGCTGGAGGTGTCCGTACGGCAGAAGATGCCGCATTGTACTACACGATTGTCGAGGAGATTCTCGGTAAAGAGTGGTTGACCCCTGCGTTGTTCCGTATCGGAGCTTCATCGGCTGCCAATAATCTGCTGACAGCGATTGAAGGACATCCGGTGAAATATTTTTAATGTCCGTCTCCGGGAACGGAGTGGTTTGCAAACGAAAAGCGGCACCCTTTTCCAAGGGTGCCGCTTTTCGTTTCTCGCTTTATCGTTCCGGGGATTGGGGGGGATCTTCCCGCTTTGGAACAGGAACGTTGGAAGCCGGGTGCTTCCGAATCGTTACACGCCTTGATGCGATCGTAAAAATACCACGGCCGGGAGAAATATCGCTCCCGGCCGTGGCTTCTAAAGCTATGAAATAGTTTTGGGTTCCTTACTTGAGTTTCGGACCTGCGGCAACGAGTTTCTTGCCCTCTTCGTTCCCGGTGAATTTCTGGAAGTTCTTGATGAAACGTCCGGCCAGGTCTTCAGCCTTCTCATCCCACTGTTTGGCCTCCTTGTAGGTGTCGCGCGGATCGAGAATTTTCGGATCTACACCCGGCAGAGCCGTCGGAATGGTGAAATCGAAGATCGGTAGCTTCTTGGTCGGGGCCTTGTCGATCGAGCCGTCGAGAATGGCATCGATGATGGCACGCGTATCCTTGATCGAGATACGTTTGCCCGATCCGTTCCAACCGGTGTTAACCAGGTAAGCCTTGGCACCGGACTGCTGCATGCGTTTTACCAGCTCCTCTCCGTATTTGGTCGGGTGCAGCGAAAGGAAGGCAGCGCCGAAGCAAGCCGAGAAGGTCGGGGTCGGCTCCGTGATACCGCGCTCGGTACCGGCCAGTTTGGCCGTAAATCCGGAGAGGAAGTAGTATTTGGTCTGCTCGGGATCCAGAATGGAAACCGGAGGCAGTACACCGAATGCATCGGCCGAAAGGAAGATAACCTTCTTGGCAGCAGGAGCCTTCGATACGGGTTTTACGATGTTGTCGATGTGGAAGATCGGGTACGATACACGCGTGTTCTCGGTAACCGACTTGTCGCTGAAGTCGATCTTGCCCTTCTTATCCACCGTTACGTTCTCGAGCAGTGCGTTCAGACGGATTGCATTCCAGATGTCGGGTTCATTCTCTTTCGAGAGGTTGATAACCTTGGCATAGCATCCACCCTCGAAGTTGAAGATACCGTCATCGTCCCATCCGTGCTCGTCGTCACCGATCAACTCGCGTTTCGGATCGGTCGAAAGGGTCGTCTTACCCGTACCCGAAAGACCGAAGAAGATAGCCGTTTCGCCATCCTTGTTGGTGTTGGCCGAGCAGTGCATCGAAGCGATGCCCTTGAGCGGAAGCAGGTAGTTCATGTAGGAGAACATACCCTTCTTCATCTCACCGCCATACCAGGTGTTGATGATTACCTGCATCTTCTCGGTGAGGTTGAATACAACGGCCGTCTCAGAGTTCAGGCCCAGTTTCTTGAAATTCTTAACCTTGGCTTTGGAAGCGTTCAGAACGACGAAATCGGGCTCGCCATAGTTCTCGAGTTCCTCGTCGGTCGGTCGGATGAACATGTTTTTAACGAAGTGTGCCTGCCATGCAACCTCCATGATGAAACGGATCTTCAGACGGGTATTTTCGTTGGCCCCACAGAATGTGTCTACTACGAAAAGTTTTTTGTTCGAGAGCTCTTCTGCTGCGATCTTTTTCAGTTCCTTCCAAGCCTTTTTGGTTACCGGCTTGTTGTCGTTCTTGTATTCGGGCGAAGTCCACCAGATTGTATCTTTGGTCGTCTCGTCCATGACGAAGAACTTGTCTTTGGGAGAGCGTCCCGTATAGACTCCCGTCATAACGTTTACGGCTCCCATTTCGGTCACTTGACCCTTCTCGAAACCGCGCAGTCCTTTGCGAGTCTCTTCGCGGTAAAGTTCGTCGTACGACGGGTTGTGGACAATCTCCTTCACACCCGTGATTCCGTACTGTTTCAAATTGATGTTTGCCATACTATTAAATGTATTAATCCTTGTATCCTTATTTTATAAACTCGTTTGCCCCTTTAATATTGTTGGGCGAGGCAAAGATAAGCAAACTTTTCAAATGTTAGTAAAATAACAGTAATATCTTTTATCAAAATTATGCTTTCTGGGGAAGCGTGCTTTCTGCGTCCTCGTTTTTGTCTGACGAAGAGCTGTTTTTTGCATGAGAGCGACGGTCGATCGCATTGACGATCACGGCGATCGCGCCGTCCCCCGTAACATTGGTAGCCGTTCCGAAACTGTCCATGGCGATATAGGTGGCGATCATCATACCCATCATGGGTTCGTCGAATCCCAGCATTGATTCCAGCAGTCCGATGGCGGCCATGATCGCTCCGCCCGGAACGCCCGGAGCAGCGATCATCGTGATGCCGAGCAGGGTGATGAATCCGGCGAAGGTGCCGATCGAAACGTCGAGTCCCGACATCATCATGACGGCCAGCGAGCAGGCCGTGATCTTCATCATCGAACCCGAGAGGTGGATCGTGGCGCAGAGGGGAATGACGAATCCGGCCACTTCGGGGCGTACGCCCAGCTTAATCGTTTGGGCCAGTGTCACGGGAATGGTTGCTGCCGAAGACTGGGTCCCCAGGGCGGTCAGATAGGCTGTCATCATCGTGCGGAGCATCTTGAGCGGGTTTTGCCGTGCAACGATGCTGGCGATGGCGAACTGGATCAGCAGCAGTACGACGGTCATGACGAAGATCAGCACGATGAGTTTGATGAAGACCCCGAGCACGCCGGCCACCTGTCCCGACTGGGTGATCGAGAGGAAGATACCGAAGATATAGAACGGAAGCAGCGGGATGATGACCTTTGCGATGACGCGTTCGATGATGAGTTTAAAGTCATCCATCATCCCCTTGAGTCTGTCGCTATGGATATAGGCCATTCCCAATCCCAGGACGAAGGCCAGTACGAGTGCCGTCATGACTCCCATCAGGGGCGGCATCTCTACGGTAAAGTAGGGAGCCATGGTACTTGCCGATTCGGCCGGTGCGGCCATCTCCGCCGATCCCAGCATGGAGGGGAGGATCGCCTCGGCGGTAAAGAAGGTGCCGAATCCGGAGAAGAGCGTGAAGGCATAGGCCAGGGCGGCCGTGATGAGCAGCAGGCGTCCCGCTTTGGCTCCCAGATCGGCGATTCCCGGAGCCACCAGTCCCAGGATGAGCAACGGGATGATGAAATTCAGGAAGTTACCGAAGATGCTGTTGAATGTAAGGGCAATGCGTGTGAACCATTCCGGCATGAAAAGGCCGAAGAGGATGCCCAGTGCAATAGCCGAAATGACTCTTGGAAGTAAACCGAATTTAAACTTCATAAATCTTAGTTAATAGGTTATTTTACACGTTGTCTCTTGGTATATAACGGAGAAAATCCCGTATTTGTTTTCCAGGGTATTGTCCCGAGCGGCATGTTTTTCGACCGATTACCCGGATCGTATCCCGGCATCCAGCTCTTTCTGCCGACGAAAGGTAATGAATAAAAAGGGGCGGAAAACGGTCAATGAATCGAATATTTGCGTACTTTTGTTTCCATGACAGCTTTGTATCACGATATTATTTTCGGGCCTATCCACTCGCGTCGGTTGGGCCTGTCGCTGGGGGTCAATTTGTTGCCCACCACGTCGAAACTTTGCAGTTTCGATTGTATCTATTGCGAATGCGGTTGGAACGGGGATCATCCGGGCCAGCGTCGGTTTAATGCGCGCGAGGATGTGCGCACGATGTTGGAGCAGACACTCAGCCGTATGGTTGAACAAGGGACACCTCCCGATGTGGTCACTTTTGCCGGAAACGGAGAGCCTACGATGCATCCCGACTTCGAAGGGGTGATCGATGATACGATTACCTTGCGGGACAGAATTTGTCCCTCTGCGAAGATCTCTGTGCTGAGCAATGCAACGCAGATTGGACGTGAGAGTGTTCGTCGGGCATTGCTCAAGGTGGATAACAACATTCTGAAACTGGATTCGGCTTTTGACGAAACGGTGCGTTTGATCAATAATCCGGTAGGGAGCTATACGGTGGACGAGGTCGTTCGCAATATGAAACTCTTTGAAGGACGAATGATCCTCCAGACCATGTTCCTGCGAGGCGAGTATGCCGGTCGGACGATCGACAATACGACCGAGCGGGAGGTGGCCGCCTGGTTGAAGCTGGTCGAGGAGATCCGCCCGCGTCAGGTGATGGTCTATTCGCTCGATCGCGACACCCCCTGCCAGACCCTTCAGAAGGTCTCCCGCGAAGAATTGCAGTCGATTGCCGTCCGGGTTGAGGCTCTTGGGATTCCCTGCTCGGTTGCATAGAGCGATAACCCAACAAGAAAAAAGGCAGCGAAAAGTCGCTGCCTTTTTTTGTCATCAGCAGGGATTTAGAAGGCTCCCCGACGGATTTTTGCGGTGCGGGTTACGGCCTTCCCGGCGGGAACCGTTGTCGGGAATTCGATGGTTGCATAGGAAGGTTTGTCCGGAAGATCCATCGTATCGTATCCGAGGAAGAGTACCTCCATGGACTGTCCCTTGACCGAGTTGGGATAGATACTCATTGCGGTAGGATTTCCCCAGTTGACCTTGCTCCAACCCATGCCGGTCGATTCGTCGTACTGGTTGGTCGGGTTGTTGAAATATTCCAACAGGGTTGTGGTCGTGAAAGAGGAGAAGGTGCCGACGGAGAACCCTTCCGCATATTTGCAGTAGGCGCAGGCCGAGGACATCCGAAAGTCGTAGGTTACGATCATGGAATCGTTGTATCCGTACAAAGAGCCGTCCTCGATCGTATAGGTCAGCGAGACGAACTCCAAAGTCCCTCCGATCGTGAATGGGACCTTCGTGAGACCCGTCGTGCTTTCGCAGCGACCGTCGCCCTCCTTTACGCCGAATACGCAGAGATAATAGTCTCCGGGTTCGAACGGGGTGTCGGGGTCGAGATAACACTCATCTCCGCTGCAGGCTCCCTGTCGGATGTAGTCGAGGATGCACAACGAAGAGAACGAGTAGTCGTAAACGAGCATCAGTCGGTTGAGGTCGTGCGAAAGCAGGTTGGCGAGGACCGCTTCATCGCCTTGTTCGTCTATCTCGCTCTTGAGCGCATATCCGACATGGTAATAGGTCTCGTTATCTTGGGGGGTTACCGAATAGTAGACTTTGCCATCCTCGATTTTATCCACGGTTGCCTGAAAAGGAGTATCCGTAACGGGAGGTTCGGGATCGCTCCCCTCTCCGGTCGTAACGAGAACCTCGGGCCGGTTCTGGAAGAGTTTGGAGACATACTCGAACTCATATCCGGGGT
>MHCFR05601__coassemble_782_pt1 | contig 41554 bp, 37 predicted proteins | sample MHCFR05601__metabat2_high_PE_060 | metagenome-assembled genome bin MHCFR05601
GGTTCGGGATTGTTATTACTATATCTATATTCAGCGCGATAGTACGGATATTCAGCATTATTACGTTGCTTTTAATAACAGTCCTTTAGAGCCGGTCGGTGATACGGTGGTCATTCGGAAGAGGATTCCTCAGCCTGCTGTTGATATGGAGATAGCTCGCTTGGAGTCGAAATCGCGACTTTCCCGATCCGAACGAAAGAAATTAATCAAATGGAAAGAGATCCGCAGCTCTTTGGATGATGCATTCAATCCGGATATATACTGGAGTGGGCTTGTGACAAGAATTATAGATAGTCGTCATTCTATAGCTGATAGAATTCCTCTCTATTACGTTATGAAAGACGAAACTGGTGCCCGTTATGGAGAGTTTCGATTAGAAGATCTTCTGGATCCCTTATTGTTGAATAATCCATTGTTTACATACTTATATTGGCATTGGCTTTCATGGCCTTATTAAAAGTTACCGTTTATAAAAGGACAGCCGTCGGACTATTCCTCTTCTAATAATAGATATAACAATTCCTGATGGCTTGCTATCCTTGTGTCTACCTAAAATAATTTGGAAGACTACCGCTTGTAAAGAGATTTTCTTTTCTGTGAAAGAATAACCCCGGATGATTCAACATCCGGGGTTTGTCCATTGAAAGGGTCGTACCTTTTTTACTGCTTGTTGTTAAAGTAGAGATCCAACAGCTCGTGGGCTGCGACGAACGAGCTGATCTTGTCTGCGAGCACCTTCTGCTCCATCTCTTCGATGCGTCCTTCGATGAGCGGATTCTGGTAGAAACTGTTTTTCAGCGCCTCGTTGATCGTCTCATACATCCAGTATTTGTTCTGTCGGTTGCGGTTGTGGGCAAAATAGCCGTTTGTCTGTACGAAATCGAGGAAATCCTCGACCCCTTTCCATACCTCTTCCAAACCGGTTCTGTTGACCGACGAACAGGTGTATACTTTCGGTCTCCACTGCGATTCGGGAACCGGGAAGAGGCGCAATGCACCTTGATACTGGGTCTTGGCCAGTTCGGCCTTGTGTACGTTCTCACCGTCGGCCTTGGTGATGACCATCATGTCGGCCATCTCCATGATCCCTCGCTTGATTCCCTGCAACTCGTCTCCCGCTCCGGAGATCTGCAGCATCATGAAGAGATCGACCATCGAGTGAACCGCCGTTTCGGACTGACCGACGCCGACCGTCTCGATGAAGATCACGTCGAACCCGGCGGCCTCGCAGAGAATGATCGTCTCGCGGGTCTTGCGGGCAACGCCGCCCAGCGATCCGGCCGAAGGGGAGGGGCGGATGAAGACATCCCGGTTTGTCGTCAGGCTCTCCATGCGGGTCTTGTCACCGAGGATCGAACCGCCGCTGCGCTCCGAACTGGGGTCGATGGCCAGTACGGCCAGTTTGTGCCGGAGCGAGGTTACCATGTTGCCGATCGCCTCGATGAAGGTCGATTTGCCGGCACCGGGGACGCCCGTGATGCCGATGCGCACCGACTTGCCGGCGTGGGGCAGACAGCGTTCGATGATCTCCTGTGCCTGGGCGTAGTGGTCGGGATTGCTGCTCTCGATCAGGGTGATGGCGCGGGAGAGGACGGTAATATCGCCCTTCAGGATGCCGTTGACGTACTCTTCGGTCGAGAGGACCCGTTTTTTCCGGCGCACGAAATGGGGGTTTACGATCGGTTGGTCTTCCACGCCCTGCGTTACATTGAGGGCGCTTTCGTGGTGAGCGTCGATGTACTCCTTTTCGTAGTGATTTATTTTGGTGTACGACATGATTCTCTGTTGGTCTATTGAATTATTTGAATGATTAGTTTGTTGGTCAATGTTTGCGGATTCCCCATCCATTGCACCCGGTTTTTCGCATCGGTGATGACTCCGAACGGAACGAATTGTACTCCGAAATTGGCGAAAATCTTTTTTTCGTGATCGAATGCGACACCGAACCTTTCCGAGAGATAGGATGTCAAGAGCGGCGCGATTTTGTCGGCCTCTTCTTGGGTGATGACAATAATTTTGAATTTATGCTCGACTCCTTTGGATACTTTTTGCACGTTGTCTATCGAGGCGAAACAGCCTCGATTGGAGGAGTGGAAAAAGATGAGCAGCGAATAGTCGGATGCAGCGGGGGCCTTATCGGCGAGCCAGAGGACATTTTTGAGTTCGGGCGCTTTTTCCCCGATGACGATGTTCTGGGCCAGGATCGTCCCCGAAAACGCACAAGCCAGGAGGGCTAGGAGGAATAAAAAAGCTCGTTTCATAGCTGTCAATTTTCAGCGAAGATAAGAAAAATATTTGAAAGGCGAGCGTTCTCTGGGAAAAGCCCTCTTTCTGGCGCGATCCGCCACCGTGACAGCGGGCTCGATGTGATCGTAAAGGGGCATGTGAGACGTTTGGCGATATTGTCTTCCGAATAAAATCCCGGCATTTCGGCAATGAGACCCAAGGAGTGGGGGATTCCTCGTTGCGTTAAAAATCTTTTGTTCTTTTCGTTGGGTTATTCAGATATTTCCGTTATTTTTGTATGATTTTTTGAGGGCATCGAATTTCAAAATCAAAACATATTTCATCAATTTTAAAATTTAACGTTATGAAAGTATCTCACATCGAGCATCTTGGCGTAGCCGTTAAGAGCCTGGACGAGGCGATTCCTTACTGGGAAAAAGTAATCGGTTTGAAATGTTATGCGATCGAGGAGGTTGCAGACCAGAAGGTTCGTACGGCATTCTTCAAACTGGGTCAGACGAAAATCGAGCTTTTGGAGCCGACTTCGCCGGAGTCCACGATCGCTAAATTCCTCGATACGAAAGGTCCCGGTATCCACCACATGGCACTTGCCTGCGAGAATATCGAGGAGCAGTTGGCCGATGCCGCCGCACAGGGTATCCGTCTGATCGACGCTACGCCCCGTAAAGGTGCTGAGGGCATGACCATCGCATTCCTTCATCCGAAATCGACTCAGGGCATCCTGACCGAGCTTTGCGAAAACAAGAACAAATAATTCAAACACAATAGCCAACAAAACTATGAGCGAAATTCAAAACAAGATCAACCAGCTCATCGAGAACCGGGAGATGGCTCGCATGGGCGGTGGTCAGAAGACGATCGATAAACAACACGAGAAAGGTAAATATACGGCTCGCGAGCGTATCCAGATGTTGCTTGACGAGGGTAGTTTCGAGGAGTTCGACATGTTCGTAACGCACCGCTGCTACGACTTCGGCATGGAGAAGAAACACACCTTCGGTGACGGCGTTGTAACGGGTTACGGAACGATCGAGGGTCGTTTGGTTTATGTTTTCGCACAGGATTTCACCGTAACGGCTGGCTCTCTGTCTCTTTCGATGTCGGAGAAGATCTGCAAGGTGATGGATATGGCCATGCGCAACGGCGCGCCCTGCATCGGTCTGAACGATTCGGGCGGTGCCCGTATCCAGGAGGGTGTGAACGCTCTGGCCGGTTACGCCAACATTTTCCAGCGTAACGTGATGGCTTCGGGTGTCATTCCTCAGATCTCTGCCATCTTCGGTCCCTGCGCCGGCGGTGCGGTTTACTCTCCGGCACTTACGGACTTCATCATCATGAAGAAAAATACCTCCAATATGTTCTTGACCGGCCCGAAAGTGGTTAAGACCGTAACCGGAGAGGATGTAACGCAGGAGGAGCTGGGTGGTGCCATGATGCACACGACCAAATCGGGTGTAGCACAGTTCGCTGTCGACACTGAGGAGGAGGGTATCCAGTTGATCCGTCAACTGCTCTCTTACATGCCGCAGAACAACATGGAGGATACTCCGCTGACCGTTTGTACGGACCAGATCAACCGTCTGGAGGATTCGCTTAACGACATCATTCCCGACAACCCGAACAAACCGTACGATATGGCCGAGGTAATCCGTGCGATCGTTGATAACGGCGAGTATTTGGAGCCGGCTGCCAACTTTGCGAAGAATATCATTACCTGCTTTGCACGCTTCAACGGTCAGAGTGTCGGTATTATCGCCAACCAGCCCAAATACATGGCCGGTGTACTCGATATCAACGCCAGCCGCAAGGCCGCTCGTTTCGTTCGTTTCTGCGATGCCTTCAACATTCCGTTGGTAACGTTGGTAGACGTTCCGGGCTTCCTGCCGGGTACGACCCAGGAGTATGGTGGTGTGATTACCCACGGAGCGAAACTGCTGTTCGCCTATTGCGAGGCAACCGTTCCGAAGGTAACCGTTACGCTGCGTAAGGCTTACGGTGGCGCTTACATCGTGATGTCTTCGAAACATATCCGTGGTGATATCAACTATGCATGGCCTACTGCCGAGATTGCCGTTATGGGTGCGAGCGGAGCCGTAGAGGTGCTGCACGCCAAGGAGCTGGCCGCCTTCACCAATCCGGAGGAGAAAGCCAAGTTCGTAGAGGAGAAGGAGAACGAATACCGCGACAAGTTCTCGAACCCGTACAATGCGGCCCGTTATGGCTACATCGACGATGTGATCGAGCCTCGCAATACGCGTTTCCGCATCATCCGCGCCCTGCAGTCTCTGGCAACCAAACGCCTACAGAACCCGGCCAAGAAACATTCTAATATTCCTTTGTAAACTGACGGATTATGACACAGATAGATTGGGAATTCATCCTTACGGTAACGTTCATCGGATTCGGACTGGTCATCGTCATGCTGTTGCTGTTGGTTTTCGTCATGAAGGCCTTCGGCGGTGTGTTTACCCACAAGCGCAAGAAACAGCTGCCGTCTCAGTCCGAGTTGGACGGAGAGACCGTAGCAGCCATTATGACGGCTCTGCGTCTGTTCAGCGGTGCCCGTCACGATCGCGAGACCGAGATGTTGACGATCCTCAGCATCAAACGCGCATATTCGCCCTGGAATTCGAAAATTCACGGATTAACCCAAATGCCAAATTACAGAAAATAACAGCTAATTCGCTATGAAAGATTACTCATTGAAAATAAACGGAAATCAGTACGATATTTCGATCGACAACATCAACGCCGAGTCTACGCTGGCCAATGTTATCGTGAACGGCGTGGCTTACGAGGTGGAGATTGCCGGAGAGGAGGCATCGAGAACGAAGAAGCCTCAGGTTGTTCCTACGCCTAAGGGAACGAACTTGTCGGTAACTCCGACGACGGCTGCTCCTTCTGCTCCGAAGGTTGCCCGTCCGGCAGCCAGTGGAGCCGGATTCTCGGTGAAGAGTCCTCTGCCGGGTACGGTCGTTAAGGTGAACGTCAAGGAGGGCGACCATGTGTCGGCTGGTCAGACGCTTGTCGTTTTGGAGGCCATGAAGATGGAGAACAACATCGACGCGGATCGTGCCGGTGTGATCAAGTCTGTACATGTACAGAATGGTGCGACTGTCATGGAAGGTGATCTGTTAATCGTTATCGAGTAGAGCCATGATGTTGAGTGCAGAAACGATTACCATGTCCGAAAGCCTGAGTAAATTTTTCGGTGAAACAGGCTTTGCCGGGATTACATGGGGACATATCGCGATGATCATCATCTCGTTTTTCCTCCTGTATCTGGCTATTAAACGGAAATTTGAACCGCTGTTGCTGCTGCCGATCGCTTTCGGTATGCTGTTGACCAACCTTCCCGATGCCAACATGTTCCATTCGGAACTGTTTGCCGGAGGCCATGTCCATTGGGGAAATTTCGTACAGGATGCAGGTCTGCTCGACTATCTGTACCTGGGCGTGAAACTGGGTATTTACCCATGTTTGATCTTTATCGGTGTAGGTGCCATGACCGATTTCGGTCCTCTGATCGCCAATCCGAAGAGTTTTATGCTCGGAGCTGCGGCTCAGTTGGGTATCTTCCTGACCTTTATCGGAGCCGTTGCGCTCGGCTTTACGCCTGCCCAGGCCGGTAGTATCGGTATCATCGGTGGTGCGGACGGTCCGACGGCGATCTTCCTGACCGCACGTTTGGCACCTGAGTTGCTGGGCCCGATCGCCGTAGCGGCCTACTCTTATATGGCTCTCGTTCCGGTGATCCAGCCGCCTATCATGCGTATGCTGACCACCAAGAAGGAGCGCGAGATCCGCATGTCGCAGTTGCGTCCGGTTTCGAAGACCGAGAAGATCCTCTTCCCGATCATCATTGCCGTGATCATTTCGCTGCTGTTGCCGAGTGCAGCTCCGCTGATCGGCTGTTTGATGCTGGGTAACCTGATGAAGGAGTGCGGTGTTGTAGATCGTCTGAGCAAGACCGTTCAGAACGAGTTGATGAACATCACGGTGATCTTCCTGGGTATTACGGTGGGTGCGACGGCTACGGCCGAGGCCTTCATCAACGTGAAGACGCTCAGCATCCTCGTGTTGGGTGTGATTGCCTTCGGTGTTGGTACGGCCGGTGGCGTACTTCTGGCCAAGTTCATGAACCTCTTCCTGCCGAAGGACAAGAAGATCAACCCGCTGATCGGATCTGCCGGTGTTTCGGCCGTGCCGATGGCTGCCCGCGTATCGCAGACGATGGGTCAGGAGGCTAACCCGAGCAACTTCCTGCTCATGCACGCCATGGGTCCGAATGTTGCCGGTGTGGTAGGTTCCGCCGTAGCAGCAGGTATCCTGTTGTCCTTCCTGGGATAATTCTGGAGTCCATTTTTAGAAAAAAGAGACGTTTTTACGTCTCTTTTTTCTTTTGGGACGGTCTGACTGCAGATTTTTTTTCTACCTTTACACGAGACAAAAACGAACCTGCGGATTTATTACATAACACACATACGCTTATGAAAAGGAATTTGTTGATGATCGTATGCCTGCTATTTGCTTTTGCAGTGCCGGTGATGGCCCAGCATCCGACGGGCCCCGTCTCCCCGGAACAGGAAGAAGGGGAAAATCTGGTTGTGATAGACGGCCAAGTCAAGAAGCTGGATGTTCCACCCACCTTTAAGAAAAAAGGGTTTGACAAATATTGCAAATGGGTGCAAGCACGGGTTGATTATCCGTCGGATATGGAGCAGGAGCGTGTGGAGGGTTTCGTATTGGTGCGGATCATTGTCGAGACGGACGGTACGGTGACGATCGGTGAAGTCGTGCGTTCGCCGCATGAGCACCTTACTGAGGCTGTCGTTAAGGTGATCGAGGAGTCTCCTCTTTGGACACCGGGTAAGATTCGGAATCCCGATACGGGAGAGTTGGAGGCGATCCGTGTATCCTATGTAATTCCCGTCGAGTTCAAGCTTCCTCCTTTGGAATTGAATCAGAGTGATGCTTCGCGGGGCCGTTTTCTTAGCAAGCCTGATTTAAAACCCTACGGCAGCGGTAATTAGTCGGAAGATTGATAAATCGAATCGAAAGGGTTAGACCTGAGAAACGGAGCAGAGACAATCGGTTGTCTTCCGCTCCGTTTTCTTTGTGTCCGAAGTTTTTTTCGGAGAGATGGATTTTTTTTGTTTTTCGGATTCCGGAGCGTCCGGCTTCTCCCTTATCGGGAGGGAAGTTGGGATAAAAGCTGTAAATCCGCAGGTTATCCTTGTAATAGGATATATTTTTTTATTGACTATTATGTAAATTCCCAAAAATATTCGTATCTTTGCGCACCCGCAAAGTGCGGGGTTGGATTACATAAGTATTAATTAAACGTAAACAAAGTGGATTCATTAAGCTACAAGACTATCTCGGCGAATTCCGCTACGATCGAAAAACAGTGGATTTTGATCGATGCGAACAACGAGGTATTGGGACGTCTTGCATCGCAGATCGCGAAGATCCTCCGAGGCAAGAACAAGCCCAGCTACACGCCCCACGCTGATTGCGGCGACTATGTAGTCGTTATCAACGCGGACAAGGTGAAGCTCACGGGCAAGAAGATGACCGACAAGGTCTACACGCGACACACCGGTTTCCCCGGCGGCCAGCGTTTTGCGACGCCGGCAGATTATCTGGCCAAGAAACCGACGTTCTTACTTGAGAAGGCAGTCAAGGGTATGCTTCCGAAAACGCGCCTTGGCGAGGCCATGTTCAAAAATCTGAAGGTTTATGCAGGACCGGAGCATCCGCATGCTGCGCAGAACCCCAAGACAATTAAGTTAAACGAGATTAAGTAAACATTATGGAAGTTGTAAACACCGTAGGTCGTCGTAAGGCCGCTGTGGCTCGCGTATTCGTGAAGCCGGGTAAGGGGGAGATTACAATCAACCGCAAATCGCTGGAGGCATACTTCCCGCTTGAGATTCTTCAGTTCCAGGTAAAACAGCCTTTGATGGCAACCAACACGACTGAGAATTACGATATCACCATCAATTTGGACGGTGGCGGTATCAAGGGGCAGGCGGAGGCCGCACGTCTGGGTATCGCACGTGCATTGTGCGAGATCGACTCGGAGATGCGTTCGGTTCTGAAGAAGAACGGATTCCTGACTCGCGATTCGCGTGAGGTTGAGCGTAAGAAGCCCGGACAGCCCGGAGCACGTCGCAAGTTCCAGTTCAGCAAGCGTTAATCGTACGACCGGATTTTTCGGCAAGCACGGTCAGGTTCTTCAAATCGGCGAGACTGCTTATTATATGGGTTATTACTTGCGGGTTGCCTGATCGCGGAAAACTTCCGGGATCGACTTGTGAAGGGTCGCTACCGTGGAAGTTGAAGAAAAGAGAATTAAAATTAAACCATTGAATTAAAAAAATGTCACGTACAGATTTTAATACATTATTGGAGGCCGGTGCGCATTTCGGACACTTGAAACGCAAGTGGAATCCCAAAATGGCTCCCTATATCTTTATGGAGAAGAACGGCATCCATATCATCGACCTGCACAAAACGGTGCTGAAGCTCGATGAGGCAGCCAACGCGCTGAAGAACATCGCCAAGAGCGGTCGTCGCGTGTTGTTCGTAGCCACCAAAAAACAAGCCAAGGACGTTGTTGCCGAAAAGGTTACGGCTATCGGCATGCCTTACGTAACGGAGCGTTGGGCAGGCGGTATGCTGACAAACTTCCCCACCATACGTAAAGCCGTCAAGAAGATGGCGACCATCGACAAGATGACCGCCGACGGCACGTTCGATAACTTCTCCAAGCGAGAGAAACTGCAGATTGCACGTCAGCGTGCGAAGCTCGAGAAGAACCTCGGTTCTATCGCCGACCTGACCCGTCTTCCGGCAGCGTTGTTCGTTGTTGACGTACAGAAGGAGTCCAACGCCGTTAAGGAGGCGAAACGACTGAACATTCCTGTCTTTGCAATGGTAGATACTTGTTGTGATCCAACCGACATTGATTACGTTATACCTGCAAACGACGATGCAACCAAGTCGATCTCTGTGATTCTGGATACGGTCTGCGCTGCTATCAGCGAGGGTCTTGAGGAGCGCAAGCTCGAGAAGGAGAAAGAGGCTCAGGAGGGCGAGGCTCACGAGGCGGAGGGTGCACCTAAGAAGGAGGGCAAACCCCGTATCAAGAAGGCCGTAAAAGCCAACTTTGATGCCGAGGAGGCAGCTGTTGCCGAGGTTGTAGCAGCTACCGAGGAGAAAGCCGAGTAATTAGCGGCGAGTTTTTAACGAAGAAAAAGAAAGGAAATATTATGGAAATCAAAGCAGCTGATGTAATGAAGCTCCGCAAGATGACCGGTGCCGGCATGATGGATTGCAAGAAAGCGCTCATGGAGGCAGAAGGTGATTTTTCGCGTGCACAGGACATCATCCGTGAAAAGGGTAAGCTGGTTGTAGCCAAGCGTGCCGACCGTTCCGCAACGGAAGGTGTGGTTGTAACGAAGATCGTAGGCCAGAAGGCATATATCCTTTGCCTGGCTTGCGAGACGGACTTCGTGGCACAGAACGCCGAGTTCTCGAAGTCGGCAGCCGACATGTTGGAGGTTGCCGTTTCGAACGATGCTGCGGATCTGGCAACTCTGCTCGCTACCAAGAATGCCGAGGGCCGTACGGTCGAGGAGTTGGTAACCGAGAAGTCAGGTCAGACCGGTGAGAAGATCGAGTTGGCATACTATGCTCGCATCGAGGCTCCTTACTGCCACGCATACGTACACTTCAACAAGAAGCTGGGTACGGTGATCGGTTTCAACAAGGTTGTTCCGGAGGAGGTTGCCCACACGGTTGCCATGCAGGCTACCGCAATGGCTCCTATCGCTATCGACGAGAAGGACGTTCCTGCAGACGTTGTCGAGCATGAGCGTAAGATCGCTATCGAGGCGATGAAACAGGATCCGAAGAACGCCGGCAAACCCGACTCGATCCTCGAGAAGATCGCCGAGGGTAAGATGCGCAAGTTCTTTGAGGAGAACACGCTGTTGAACCAGGCTTTGGTTGGCGAGAAGGAGACGATCGCCGAGTACATCCACAAGGCTGATAAAGAGGCTACCGTTATCGCTTACAAGCGTTTTGCTCTGGAGGCATAGTCTCTCGACAGAATAAGAGAAAAAGCGAAGGACCAAAATCCTTCGCTTTTTTGTGTGTTGTTGTCGGCGCGCAGTCTGATTAAAAATCTATTTACGACAGATGCGTCGCAGGATCCAGAGTGGATATTTGCGCACGGGACGCATCCATAACCAGATCCGGGCCAGCATACGATGGATCGGCGCGCAGTCGACAATTCCATATACTTGCGAGATCGGCATCGTCTCCGTACCGACCGTATTCCCGTCCCCTAACAGCGTAACCGTCCCGTCCGTAACCCGGATGATCCGATGGACTACATAGTAGCCGCTGGGAGCCAATGCCATCACGACATTTCCACGCCGCAGGTCGCCGTCGCGCAGAGGCCTGAGTGTGATCGTACTTCCGCTGCGGAAAAAGGGGAGCATGCTTTGCCCTTGTACGCGGATCTGTACCGATTGCCCTTCGAGCAGCAGATCGCGGGCCTGGGCGAAGGCTATTCGGTTGTCAAGAGTGAGATTCATGCTGGGAAGATGGTTTGGAAGGATAGTTCTGCGGCAGCCCGATCCGGCAGACAGGCCAGATGATATACCGGGACCTGCTCCAGAATGCACGACAGTGTGAGGCAGATCCGATCCTGCAACTCGGCATCGAAGGCGAATGGCGGCGGGCAGGAGGGGAGTAGGGCACCGATGGCACGCAGCGTCGAGAGCCGTTCGATCCGGTTTTGCGGAGCCTGCGTGAGTCGGACAATCCCGGCTATCGGTCGGGCGATGTTGCGGTAGCAGGGTGTTTTGCCGCTCCAGGCCGATCCGAAAACGGTCGGTACGCCGTTGTACATCCGAATGATGGGGCTGTCGTCATTGAGCAGTCGTGCTCCGGAGATGTGCTCTCTCCAGAGCCGCGTGTGCGTGCTTTTGCCGGTCCCCGATTCCCCGAGGAAGAGCACGGCTTTCCCTCCGTATTCGATGGTCGAGGAGTGAATGGCGATTGCCTCCCGCGAGATGGCGATTCCGAACATGAACCAGAGACCGTATCGCAGCATAATTTCGTTGACGGCGCGTTTTTCGGCCGGCAAATCGGTGTATACGTCAACCGAGTCGAACGCTTTGTAAAAGCGGATTGGCCGACCTCCGCCACGGAGATCCATCCGCAACAGATGCCCTTGCCCGGAGCGGGCGAAGAGACAATCCGCCTCCGCATCCTCGAACGGGAACCGGTCGAGCTCCTGAAAAGAGACTCCTTTTATGCAATCTTCCGTAGCCTCGATGTCGGGTAATACCCGCATTGACGGTACCGTCTCCGGTTCGGGTTCTGCGGCAAACGGAGCGAAGGCACGGGCCAGATGGCATTCCGGCGAATCGAACAGCCGCTCCGCATTGACGATGCGCAGCCGCATTCCGGCTATGATAAACTCTTGTTCCATGGTGATTCCAGGTTGATGATTCGGTCGCAGTATTCGAGCGAGCTGTCGCGATGGGCGATGATGACGATCGTCAGGTTGCGATTTTCGCGTGCGAGCTCTGCGATGGCTCGGTTGATCCCCTCTTCGGTGCGGTTGTCGAGCGACGAGGTCGCCTCGTCGAAGAAGAGAATGTCGGCCTGTTTGTAGAGTGCGCGGGCGATCCCGATCCGCTGCCGCTGCCCGCCGGAAAGACGGTTACCGGCCTCTCCGATCGGCGTATCCATCCCTTGCGAGAGCGATGCGACGAACTGGTCGAGTTTGGCGGCCCGGATGGCTTTACGGGCACGTTCGCGGTCGATCTGCTCCGCCTCTTCGCCGAGGGCAACGTTTTCGAGCAGCGTTCCGTCGGTCAGAAAGACGTGCTGAGAGACGTATCCGACCGCATTCTGCCACATCCGACGATTCTTTTCGGTGAGCGGGTTTCCGTCGATGGTGATTTTTCCGGCCGTAGGGCTGTAAAATCCCAACAACAAGTTGAAAAGGGTCGTCTTGCCGGCACCCGATGCCCCTTGTATGCCGATGTGTTCCCCCTTGCGGACCGTCAGCGAGAGGTCGTGCAGAACCTCCACACCCTTCGGGTCATCCTCGAATCGGAATGAAAGGTGTTCGACCCGTATCTCACGAAGGAACGGCATTCGTTCACGATTCGTATCGGGCTCACAGAGCGGCTTGTTCAGGTCGATCTCCTGCAACAGGTCGATCGTGTAGCGGTTGTATCGGATCGACGACCAGGCCGAGAGCATATTGCGTATCGAGGGCGTCAGCCGCAGTCCGGCAATGGCAAAGATTCCGAAGAGGAGTTTTGCTTCGCTGCCCGGCATGCCGAGACTGAGGATAACGAAGAGGGCCATCCCGATGCAGAGTCCCACCTCCATGAAGATCGAGGGGAGAGCCGAGATGGTCATGTTTTTCGAGCGAGCGGAGATGATCTTCTGCATCAGTCGGTCGAACCGGCGCAGCATCGAAGGAAAGGCATTCGAGATCTCCAGATCGGGGTAGCCCCGGAAGGTTTCGATTACCGTACGGGCTTTTGCGTGTTGGGCCTCGTTTTCACTGCGGCCGTATCGGAGCAGGCGTTTGCGGACCATGCTGTAGTAGAACCAGACGGCCGGAATAAAGATCAGAAGGATCAGGCCGGCAACCATCGGATTGTAGAGGATCAGCGCAACGAAGAGCATGGCGAGCAGCATTCCTTCGCTGACAAGGGTCATAAGGGCGACCAGGATTCCCGTGACAAAGGCCAGACAGACCGTATTGACGTTTCGGGTAAGCTGCGCTGAGTTGGCTCGCTTGATGAAGCCCCAGCCCCGATCGTGATACTCCATGTAGAGTCGGCGGGACATATGGCGGTACAGGTCGTAGATATAGCGGCGTTCGTAGCGGAGCAGGAAGAGGTTGAGCAGGTTTTTCAGCAGGATCAGCGCGACGATCGTGGCGCATACGCAGATGATGAACACGCGGTCCGAATGGAATCCTCCGACCTGGTAGAGCCTCTCCAGACAGGGGTTCGCGTGGAGCGATTCGGCATCGAGGATCAACATCAGTACGGGCAGCAGCATGGCCAGCCCGGCGAAGTTGAGCAGGGCCCGCAGGAAGATCGTGAGGCTGACCAGCAGGCTTTGGGTGCGGAATGCACGCGGTATGATATGGAACAACGATGCCTTCATCACGTCAAAGATACGATTTATTCTTCACAATCCACACGTTCCGTACGTCCCAGCCGCACGAACCACAGATACCCCTCTACGTGTGCGTATCCCATCTTCCGCAACAAATTGACGTATTCACGAATCTGTTTGCGGTAGCGTCCGGTATCCTGTTCGCCGAATTTGTAGTCGACCACGACGGCCCGGTCGCCCCCGATCATTACCCGGTCGGGTCGGCGAGTCGTACTGCTGCCCGGTACGATAATCTCGTGTTCGTTGCGGACGAGCTGCCATGTTCCGCCGAACCATTCGGCTGCCACGGGATCAGCCAACGCCCCGTCGATCATCGCTCCGAGGCGCCCCATCTCTTCTCTGTTGAGTATGCCGTCCTGTGCCATGGCTTCCACGGCCTTTCGAATATCCTCAACCGTAGCGGCATTTTCGAATGCCTTGTGCATCAAAATACCGAAATTGCGGGGCGACAGTTCCGCTTCGGCCGCCTCCTCGAAGTAACGTTGCGACGGAGTCCGCAGCCGAAGGTCGGGCTCCGAGGTGGTGTAGTCGTTCAGCAATACGTGTTCGATACCGGTCATTTTTTCCTTCTCTGGTTCCGGCCCTGCGAACTCGCCGAATTCATAAAAGTCGCAGGTCTCAGAGCGGAGGAAACTTCCCTGCAACGCTCCCAACCGGACGCTATTCTCGCAAACTTCGATGTTTTGCAGGATGAGCTGTCCGACGTTGGTGTTGTCGCGACTCCTTTTCGGAATGAAGATGTGCAGCGCCTCGGCGGCACGGGTCAGTGCCACATACAGCAGGTTGATGTTGTCCACATGGGCATAGACCGTCTCACGGTAGAAGTCGGCCGAGAAGAGCGACTCGCCCATGCTCGCCTTGTAGTGTACCGGGAAGCTGCCGATCCCCTCCAGTTCCTTGTCCGTGCTTTCGGCCCATACGATGTTGTTCGAAAGGCCGCTTGCCTTCGGGTTGAGCGACCAGTTGCAGAAGGGGATCAGGACGACCTTCTTTTCGAGACCTTTGGCCTTGTGGATCGTGATGATCTCGATGGTCGTTTCGCTCTGCTCGACACTCAGCGAGCGATCCTTGCCCTGCTCGTCCCACCACTGGAGGAAGAGCGGAATATCGGCGATGCGCCCCGAGGTGAAGTTGATGATCTGCTCGTGTATGGCTTGCAGATAGGCTATCTGATCCTGCTGGTGCTGTAGGGTGTAACGCATGACGATCCGCTCGAACGCCTCCTCGGGGGGATAGAGTTTGAGCGACTTGAGAAAGAGCTCCTCCTCCTGACTCAGGGGTGTGTCGAACGCCTCCCGATGCAGATAACGGTTGTAGATAGCCCGGTGAATGGCATCCGTCGGGTTGAGAGCCAACCGCAGACAGCTGATGACGAACGAGCTGACCGGGGCCGACCCGATGACGAGGGCCTCCTGGGTCATCACGTCGAACCGATAGCGGGGATCCGTATTCTGACGCTTGAAGTCGAGCAGCGTGGCGGCTACTTTGGCACCGTCGGCTCCCGTGCGGACAAGAATCATCAGATCCTTGGGACGGAATCCGCGGTCGATGAGCGCCTTGATCCGCTCGATCAGAGGCGGTTCTCCGTCGTAATGGGTAATGTTGATATATCCCGCATGAGATCCTTTCTTGCGCGGATGCTGTTCGTGCTGTTGGTAGGCCTCGCGCAGCGTATCGGTCAGCGCCGCTCTCGCCTGCGGGGAGAGGGCTTGTTCGGGGGCGGATTGTAGCAGCGTGTTCAACTCCCGGTTGTCCTGCTCGACAGCCTTTTCGATGATCCGGTTGTTGAATTCGACCACCAACGGAAGACTGCGGAAATTGTCCTGTAGGTGGATCGTCCGGGTATTCTCCTCGCCCAGATCCTCGCCGATGCGCCGATGGAGAATCTCCCAGTCGCCACCCCGCCAGCGGTAGATCGACTGCTTGATATCGCCTACGATAAGCACCGAGGTCTGATCCGACTGCGACATGGCATTCCGCAGCAGGGGCAGGAAGTTCTCCCACTCCTTGGCCGACGTATCCTGAAACTCGTCGATCATGAAACGGTCGAAGCGGTTGCCGACCTTCTCGTAGATGAACGGTGCGTCGTTGTTGCGGATGAACTCCGAGAGGATGTTTTTTGTTTCGGAGAGCATCATGACATTCTGCTCGCTGCACATCTGCTGTACAGTGAGATAGAGGTCGTGCAACAGGGCGAAACTGCGGTAATTCTCCCGCATCAGATCGGCCGTATTCCAGAAGCGGACCTCGCGGTCGTACCGGTCGCATATCTCTTTCAGCAGGGGTTGCAGCTGGGCAACGAGCGGCCGTGCCGGAGAATCCTTCGTACACCATCCCTCGGTTGTTTGGCTCATCTTGCGGACAGTAGCTGTCGGAGCCTTGACCTCCCCGTTGGCAACCGTTGTGAAGTAGTTGGCAAAGCTGCGGCTCTTCCCCGAGAAGTCGGCGGGAGATACGCCGGCTGATCGCATGATTCCGATCGCCTTGACTCCCAATTCCTGAAAAGCCTTTTTGCCGGCTTTGGCCTCCCCGGCCGCCTTGCCGACGATCTTGCCCAGTTCGGTTTTCGACCGCTCCATGGCCAGTGTCGAACGGTTGCTCTCCTTGAAGATCTCACCGCCGAGCGACAGGATACCGTCGCGCACGTCCCAGCGCTTGCCATCCTCGATCCGCTCTTCGACGAAGGCCGTGAGCCATTGTTGCAGCTCCTTGTCGGTACGGATCCGTTCGATGAGTGCATCGGCGCTTTTGGTAAGGACCGAGGAGGTTTCAATCTCGATGTTGTAGTTCAGGTCGAGTCCCAACTCCTGCAGGAAGGCACGGAGTATGCGTTGGAAAAAGGTGTCGATGGTGAGTACCGTGAATCGCGAGTAGTCGTGCAGAATTCTCGACCGGGCCTCTTTGGCGCGTCCCCGTACGGTCTGCTCATCGAGCGAGAGCTCCTCCATCAGACTCTGCAGATAGTTGCTCGGGGCCCCCGATGCCAGGGCATGAATCTCGCCCAGAATTCGGGATTTCATCTCTTCGGTAGCCTTGTTGGTGAAGGTAACGGCCAGAATATGACGGTAGAGGAGCGGATTCTCCACTACATCGTGTACATATTTGTAAGCCAGCTGGTAGGTTTTTCCGGAACCGGCGCTGGCGTTCAGAATTTTTGCTCTCACGAAAATGCTGTTCAAAATGCGAATAAAGGTAGTGATAAATCGGGGAACGTGCGGCGGATTTAAGAAAAATATCGTATCTTAGTTCCTGAAAATTTAAAGATCGGTTAGAAATGATGAAAAAATGGGTCCTCTCTTTGGCCATGCTGACATTCGCTTTTTCGGTGTCGGCTCAGAATAATGATGTAATCAACAAGAGCGAGTTGGCTCCGGAGGTTGCTGCGGCCAGTGGCGAAAAGATGGAGTGGCTGCCGTCGTTTACGGGGGTTTCGGTCGATGGCTTGTTCAAGATCAACTTTGTCAAGGTGCCGACGGATCAGGCTCCCAAGATCGTTTTCAATACGAAAGGTATTTACGACACCCAGTTCAAGGCTGAGGTGAACAAGGATAAGATACTGGTTATTTCCGAGCGTATCGGTTACCGGACGAAGTCCGAGACCGAGGTTACGATCTACTACAATACGCTTGAGAAGATCTACGTTGCCGGAGCGGATGCTTCGTTCAAGAGCCCGATCGATTATCCGATGGCCGAGTGCCGTTTTTCGGATGGGGCTACCGTGCGTGCCGAGCTCGATGTGAAGGACCTACAGATGGAGATTACGGGTAAAAGTACCGTTGTGCTTACGGGAACGACGCGTTATTGGAATCTGAATGTTTCGACCAGCCAGTTGGATGCCTCGCAGGTCGGGTGTATGTCGCTTCGGTTGAACGCATCGAACAAGGCTGATGTGACGATCAAGGCTCCGGAGCGTCTGGAGGCATCAGTCAGCACGAAGGGTATGATCCATTGCATCGGGCGACCCGAACTTTTGCATACGTCGAACTCTCTGATCGGAGGGGAGATCCTGTTCGAATAAGGTCATGCAGGGATTTTTACAGGAGGTCGCAGCCGACCTGTACGAGCGATACGGGGACGATATTTCGTCCCTTTTTGTTCTTTTCCCCTCGCGTCGTGCGAGGGTCTTCTTCGTTGATGCATTGTCGAAACTCTCCGATCGTCCGTTGTGGGAGCCCCGGTGGACGACCGTGGATGAGTTGATGAGCGAGATCTCGGGACTGCGCGTAGGGGATCGGGTGCGCCTGATTACCGAACTCTACAAGGTCTATTCGGAGTTCCATCCCGAATCCTTCGATAAGTTCTATTTCTGGGGGGAGATGCTCCTGACCGATTTCGATACGATCGACAAGTATCGGATCGATGCCGATATGCTCTTCCGCAACCTATCCGATCTGAAGGAGTTGGAGAGCGATATCTCTTACCTGACTCCGGTGCAGCTACAGATCATTACCACGTTCTGGAGCCATTTTCTGGGCGAAGGGAATCTTTCGGACGAGAAACGCCGCTTCCTGAAGATCTGGCAGTCGCTGGGCCCGGTTTACAAGGCCTACCGCCAGCGGCTCCAATCCTTGGGGCTGGCCTATACGGGTATGGTCCACCGGGCGGCCGCCGAACGGCTCGATGCCGGCGACTTCTCCTTCTCCGAGCCGAAACGGTTTGTCGTTGCCGGGTTTAATGCCCTGTCCCAATGTGAGAAGAGACTCTTTAAGTTCCTTGCCGATTCAGCTGACTTTTATTGGGATTACGATACCTATTACAAGGGAAATCCGGAGCAGGAGGCCGGTATGTTCATTCGGGAGAACCTTTCGATGTTCCCATCCCGCAGCGAACTTTCCCACGATCATTTTCTCTTCCCGAAACGGATCGAGGCGATTTCGACCGTCTCGAATGCGGCGCAGTGTAAATACGTGGCTACGCTCCTGCGTGAACTGGCTGCCGAGCAAGGGCCGCTGGGCAAGGAGACCGCCATTGTATTGACGGATGAGAACCTTTTGTTGCCGTTGTTGCACGCCCTCCCTCCGGAGATCGGTAAGGTGAATGTAACGATGGGTTACCCACTGAAACAGAGCCTCTCCTATTCGTTTGTTGAACGTTTGATCGAATTGCAGAGCCATGCCCGACTCAAGGAGGGGCGCCCCTTCTTTTATCATGCCGATGTGCTGGGTATCCTGTCCCACCCCTATGTAATCGAGAGTGACCCTTCGCGTATGGTAGCGATGCAGGAGGAGATCGTGCGGGACAGACGTATTATGGTCGATTCCGCATGGTTGCGGCAACTCCCGGTTTTGGAGGTGCTGTTCCGTTCGACGGGCGACTGGCACGAGTTGTCGGACTACCTGCTCGATGTGTTGCAAACGGTGGCTCACTACTCACCTGAGGACGAGGATTCGGATCGCCGCCTGGAGTTCCTGACGGTTATATCCGAGGAGATCGTAAAACTTCGCAATTCGCTTGATATGTGCGATGTGGAGTTGACTACATCCATCTATACTTCACTTCTTCGGCGCCACCTTCAGACGCTGCGGGTCCCTTATGAGGGAGAGCCGCTCGAAGGGGTGCAGGTGATGGGAATCCTCGAGACACGTAACCTCGATTTCCGCAACGTGATCCTGCTCTCGATGAACGACGACAACTTCCCGGGCAACCGGATGGCGGGCTCATCGTTCGTTCCCTATAACCTGAAGGCGGCCTACGGTTTGCCGACCCCGGAGCACCACGAAGGAGTCTATGCCTACTATTTCTACCGGCTGCTCCAGCGGGCGGAGAACGTGCGGATGCTCTACTGTTCCCATGCCGATGAGAAGACGACCGGCGAACAGAGCCGTTATATCTATCAACTTGCCTATGAGACGCCGTTTGAGCTTAAACGGCGCGAAGTGGGTATCGACGTGAATCTTTCGGAGACTGAACCGATCGAAGTCCCCAAAACGGGTGCTACGGCCGAGAAACTGGCCCGTTTTACTTGTGAGGAGAATCCTGTTGCACTCTCACCGACCTCGTTCTTCCGCTATGTGGCCTGCCCGCTGCGTTTCTATTTCCATTCGGTGGCCCGACTGCAACCCGATGACGAGATCTCCGAGGAGGTCGATGCCCCGATGTTCGGAACGATCCTCCATGCGGCCATGCAACAACTCTATGAACCGCTCATCGGCCAATCTTCGCAGGGAGATACGCTGCGTGCTCTGAGCCGCTCCGAAAAGGTCGAACAGGCGGTGGTGGACTCGATCAATGCCAACTACCTGATGGATCCTGAAGCGACGCTGGAGGATTACAGTGGCAACCTGCTGCTTGTCAAGGATATTGTTACCCGTTACATTCGACAGGGAATCCTTCCGTTCGATGCTGCTCACGACGGCTTTACGGTCGAGGGGCTGGAACAGCCGATCCGGCATGAGTTTGCATTCGAAAGTGCAGGCAAACCTTGCCGCGTCGTTTTCGGAGGTATGGCCGACCGGATCGACCGTCTTGCGGACGGGACACTGCGGGTTGTGGATTATAAGACGGGCGAGCCACACTTAGAGTTCCAGGGGGTGGATGCACTTTTCCACGGAGATGCCAAACAGCGACAGTCCAACGTCTTGCAGACGTTAATTTACTCGATGGTTCTCTATCATACCCGTCGTGCCGATACCGAGCCGACCCTCTATTACGTCCGGGCAATGAACCGGGAGGATTATCGCCCGCAACTGGTCGATCGGGAGCTTGGGCGAACCGGAGTACGTTATTCGGAGTATCGGGAGGAGTTTGAGGGGTTGTTGCGCGAGACGCTTGCCGAACTCTTCGATCCGTCGGTTCCGTTCCGTCAGACCGATGATGTGGAGCATACCTGCCGCTACTGCGACTTCAAGGAGATTTGCAGACGATAGTTAAAGCGAATATTTATTTACTGCTTTCTATCTCTTTATTCTTCAGATTATTCTGAATTTTATTGAGTAGCTCTTCCGACGAGATGTCAAGATTCGACGGGGAGATGATGTAAGGGGCACCGAATCGGCGTTCCTGCCAGTTCATCAGGTGTTTGGAAAGGGAGCTCTTTTCCTGTCCGATCCGCTCTTCGGGATGATGGAATTCGATGAGCAGGAATGTCTGCCCGTAGATCTTCTGGAGCCGCACTCCTGAAATTTCTTCCCATTTGATTCGATACCAGTCTTTTCTGGCCGGAACATAAAGTTCCAGTTCCTTGTCGCCGATACGGACCATCTCCTGCCGACAACGCAAGTTGCGCAGTGTGGTGCAGAGCAGCAGACAGAATCCGCCTCCGAAGAGGATGATGCCGAGAATGCCGATGAGGCGTCCGGCTACGTGGGACTCCTCTCTCAGCAGTAGAAAGAGGGAGAGTCCGAACAGGATCAGGGTGGCAATCGTGCCGCCGATCAGTTTGCGGCGGCTGGCATAGATGACGGTGGTAGGGCGGTTGCTCATGGGGTGCTTTTTTAGGGTTAGTCGAAGGATTGCATGCCGGATTGGGCGATATGCATGAGGCGTTGGTACTGTTCGGGCGAGAGTTCCATGAAGAAGTAGTGGATCGGATCAACCCGCATACCATTGTGACGCACTTCGTAGTGGAGGTGCGGGGCCAGCGAGAGGCCCGTGTTGCCGCTTAGTCCGATGATGTCGCCGCGGCGAACTTCCTCTCCTTTCTGTACGTTGATGGCCATCAGGTGGCTGTACGAGGTTTCGTAGCCGTTCCCGTGGTCGATGACAATGGTGCGTCCGGCGGTGGATCGCTCGGCGATCTCCTTTACGCGGCCGTCAGCTGTGGCAAATACGCGCGAACCTTCGGGCACCGTATAGTCGACTCCCTGGTGGGATTGGAGGGTGCGGTAAAAGGGGTGGATGCGCATGCCGTAGGAAGCGGTCAGCAGGGTGAGCTGCTGGTTGATAACCGGTTGAATGGCCGGAATATGGTTCTTTCCTTCGCCGACACGGTCTATCTTGGCCTGCAATTCGACATAGGTCTCTTCGAGTTTTGCAAGTTCTTTCTCCATCTGATTCAACCGCTCGCGGAATTCGATGTTGAGCGCCCGGTCCGATTTGTCGAGGATGGCCTCGAGCGAGGCGAGACGCTTGGCCTCGTATTCCGAGTCGAAGTCGTAGGGGGTTGATTCGAAGAGCAGGGCGAATACATTGCGATCGCGATCGACGACATTCTGCATGACCGTCTGGAGCGAGTCGTAGCGGGCTTCGAGTTGTTCGTACTCGGAGCGCATGCGGTCTGTCGAATGGCGCAGTTCGTATTCGACGGGGGTGTCGAAAAAAATCGAGATGACCAGATAGTAAAGCATGGCCGCACCGAACCAGACCAGTATCTGGAATGAGATGTGGATTATGCGTTGCTTGATGCTGTGCTGTTTGACATGCTGTATCTGTTTGCCTTGTTTTGTCATTTCGTTACTCTTCGAAGGTATCGAGGTTCAGTTCTCGCATCTGCTCCATCAGACGCGTGTACTCCTCGTTGGTCATGTTCTTGTTGAAGTAGTTGATCGGATTGACCACCTGCCCCATGTGGATCACCTCGTAATGGAGGTGAGCTCCGGTCGATCCGCCGGTCGTGCCGACGCGTCCGATCAACTGACCGCGCACTACGCGTTCGCCCGGCTTGACGTAAATTTCACTCAGGTGGGCATATCGGGTCTGATAGCCGTATTCGTGGTCGAGCAGGATCTGTTTCCCGTACCCCCGGTGGGGCTGTCCCATATCGACCTGCGAGACCGTTGCGTCGCCTGTTGCATAGACCGCATCGCCGGTTCGGGCAGCCAGGTCGACACCCTTGTGGAGGATCCGACGCTTGTAGATCGGGTGATAACGATACCCGAATGGCTCGATACCCTTGCGCAGGGCCGAGCGGTCGATCGGCCAGATGGCCGGGATGGCCATCGACATGTTCTCCTTGTTCTTGGCCAGAATCTGTAACTGGTCTAACGAGACGGAGGTGCGGTAGAGCTGCCGGCTGAAAGCATCGAGCTGCCGCCATGCCCGCAACATCACCGGAGCATACTCGTCATCGGCGAAATCGTCGTACTTGGAACGGGGATAGGGTGAGTAGATGCCTTCGATCGCGAGCGTGTCGGCCGAGAAGAGCGGGCGGTAGACGAAGTTGTCGCGGTGGTGGATCTCCTCCAGCTTGCGCTGGGCGGCCCGTATCTTGTCCTGCAGCAGGCTGTATTTCAGTTCCATCTCCGTGTTCTCGTTGATGATACGGTGCATTTTCGGCGTGTAGAAGACACTCGAAAAGACCACATTTACGATTGAAACGGCAATGAAGATGAGCAGAATCTTGCGGATGATGCGGTAGGTGCGCAGTCGGTACGACACCAGGTCGGCCCGAGTGCGCGGCATTTGCCATCCGAATATCCCCTTTTTTCGTCTCATTCTCCTGAAAAACTGTGTCGATATGATGCAAAATTAAGGTAAAATATGTAATTTTGCAACCTTATGGTAAACGTCAAAAGATGAAACCGCAGTATATGGAATCCAATAAAATTCGACAGGCTTTCCTCGATTTCTTCGCAGGAAAGGATCATGTGATCGTACCGTCGGCACCGATGGTCGTAAAAAATGACCCCACGCTGATGTTCACCAACGCGGGGATGAACCAGTTTAAGGATATTTTTCTCGGAAATATTCCGCGCCCCTATCCCCGGGCGGCCGATACGCAGAAGTGCCTGCGGGTTTCGGGCAAGCATAACGACCTGGAGGAGGTCGGACACGATACCTATCACCACACGATGTTCGAGATGCTGGGCAACTGGTCTTTCGGCGACTACTTCAAACGCGAGGCGATCGACTGGGCCTGGGAGCTGCTGACCGAAGTGTATGGTCTGGATCCCAAGCGGATGTACGCTACCGTTTTCGAGGGAAGCCCCGAAGATGGGGTGCCGTTCGATCAGGAGGCATACGACCTGTGGGCCAAACACCTACCTGAGGATCACACCCTCCGCGGCAACAAGCACGATAACTTCTGGGAGATGGGTGATGTGGGTCCCTGCGGCCCTTGCAGCGAGATTCACTACGACCTGCGCGACGAGGCGGAGATTGCCAAGGTCCCCGGCCGTGAGATGGTCAATCAGGGCAGCCCGCTGGTAATCGAGATCTGGAACCTGGTCTTCATGCAGTTCAACCGCAAGGCGAACGGCTCGCTTGAGTCTCTGGCCGCCAACTGCATCGATACGGGTATGGGATTCGAGCGTCTCTGCATGATCCTTCAGGGCAAGAAATCGAACTACGATACCGACGTATTCCAGCCGACGATCCAGCGGATCGCCTCGATGTCGGGCAAACGTTACGGTGAGGATGAGAAGGCCGACATCGCCATGCGTGTGGTGGCCGATCACCTGCGTGCGATTGTCTTCTCGATCGCCGACGGCCAGCTTCCGTCGAATGTGAAGGCCGGTTATGTGATCCGACGCATCCTGCGCCGTGCCGTTCGCTACGGTTATACCTATCTGGGCTTCAACGAACCCTTCATTTGCCGCCTGGTCCCCGGACTGGTCGAGCAGATGGGGGGCCAGTTCCCCGAGATCAAGGCGCAGCAGACCCTGATCGAGAAGGTGATCGAGGAGGAGGAGAGTGCCTTCCTGCGCACGCTTGCGACGGGTATCAACCTGCTCGACGGTGTGATGGCTCAGGCCCGTAAGGAGGGTGGCAACCGCATCTCCGGCAAGGATGCCTTCCTGCTTTATGATACCTACGGATTCCCGATCGACCTGACCGAGCTGATTGCCCGCGAGCAGGGAATCGAGGTAGACCTGCCGGCTTTCGAAAAGGAGCTGCAGGCGCAGAAGGAGCGTTCGCGCAACGCCGCTGCCGTGGATACGGACGACTGGGTGGAGCTGATCCACATCGATCGGAGCGAGTTCGTGGGATACGATACGCTCAGCGCCGACGTAAAGATCGCCCGCTACCGCCGGGTATCCTCCAAGGGTAAGACTTCGTATCAGCTGGTGTTCGACCGGACGCCTTTCTATGGCAACTCGGGAGGTCAGATCGGTGATGTCGGTTATATCGAAAATGCCAACGAGCGGATTGCGATCGTGGCGACCGAAAAGGAGAACGGCCTGACCGTACATGTGGCCGCACAGCTGCCCGAAAATCCGGCAGCCGATTTTATCGCGGTGGTCGATGAGGAGAAACGCCAGGCGGCGGCCAACAACCATACGGCAACCCACCTGATGCACGCAGCATTGCGTAAGGTGCTGGGAACGCACGTCGAGCAGAAGGGTTCGCTCGTAACGCCCGAACACCTGCGTTTCGACTTCTCGCACTTCCAGAAGGTAACCCCCGAGGAGTTGCGTGCCGTCGAGCGGCTGGTGAACCGGGCTATCCGTGCCAACTATCCGCTCGAGGAGAAACGCGATGCCACTATCGAGGAGGCCAAGAAGGCGGGAGCCATGATGCTCTTCGGCGAGAAGTATGGCGACCGGGTGCGTATGGTACGTTTCGGTGAGTCGGTCGAGTTGTGCGGTGGTACGCACGTGCGGGCGACCGGAAATATCGGTTTCTTCAAGATCGTGAACGAGAGTGCCATTTCGGCCGGTGTGCGGCGTATCGAGGCCGTAACGGGCGAGGGTGCCGAGAATATTCTCTATGCGACGGAGGATACGATGCGCGATGTGTCCGAATATTTGAAGAATTCACAGATCGTCCAGGCCATCAAGAAGGTGGTCGAGAGCAACGAGGCACTGACCCGCGAGATGGAGGCGATCCGTCGCGAGCAGGTAGCCGAGTGGGCCGAGAAGATCGTTACCTCGACCCCGGAACGTAACGGAGTGCGCCTGATGGCCGTACAGACCGACCGTCGTCCCGACTTCGTGAAGGAACTCGTTTTTGCGGTGCGCAGCCGTGCGAAGAATATCGTATTGGTATTGGGAACCGTGCAGGACGGCAAGCCGTCGCTCACGGTGGCGCTCGGCGACGATATCGTTGCCATGGGTGCGAATGCCGGAGCCATTGTACGTGAGGCGGCCAAGGCGATCAATGGCGGAGGTGGCGGACAGCCCTTCCTGGCAACGGCCGGCGGAAAGGATCCCGATGGCCTGCAGGCAGCAATCGACAAGGCTGTCGATTTGATCATGGAAAAAGTAAAATAGGAAAGATATGGAACATAAGAAGGTATTGTTGATGATCCTCGATGGATGGGGGATCGGAAACGGAGAGAAGGGGGATGTGATCGCCCAGATGCAGCCCCCCTATATTACGGAGATGACACGCCGTTATCCCCATGCACAGCTGCGCACCGACGGCGAGAATGTCGGTCTGCCCGATGGACAGATGGGTAACTCGGAGGTCGGACACCTCAACATCGGTGCCGGGCGTGTCGTTTATCAGGATCTGGTGAAGATCAACCGCGCCTGCCGCGACGAGTCGATCCGTCAGAATCCGGAGATCGTCAAGGCATTCGAATATGCCAAGAAGAACGGGGTGAATGTCCACCTGATGGGCCTTGTCTCGGACGGAGGTGTACACTCATCGCTTGAGCACCTGCTCAAACTGACCGATATTGCAGCCAGCTACGGCATTGAGCATACCTACGTACATTGTTTCATGGATGGCCGCGACACCGACCCTTACAGCGGCAAGGGCTTTATTGAGCAACTCGAGCGCCATATGCGTGAAAAATCGACGGGAATCGTCGCATCGATCATCGGCCGCTACTACGCCATGGACCGCGACAAACGTTGGGAGCGTGTGAAGGAGGCCTACGACCTGCTGGTCGAGGGTAAGGGCGAGCACTCGTCCGATATGGTGCTGGCCATGCAGAAATCCTACGACGAGGGGGTAACCGACGAGTTCGTGAAGCCGATCGTGCGGATCGACGAGAACGGCAATCCGATCGGCATGATCCGTCCGAATGACATGGTGATCTTCTTCAACTACCGTAATGACCGGGCCAAGGAGCTGACCATCGCCCTGACGCAGGAGGATATGCCGGAGCAGGGAATGCACACGATGCCGCTCTATTACTGCACGATGACCCCTTACGATGCCAAGTTCGAGGGGCTGCACATCCTGTTCGACAAGGAGAACGTGGCCGATACGATCGGCGAGTACGTCTCGAAACAGGGACTTGCACAGTTGCGTATTGCCGAGACCGAGAAGTATGCCCACGTAACCTTCTTCCTGAACGGAGGCCGTGAGGAGAAGTTCCCCGGTGAGGAGCGAATTCTGGTTCCGTCGCCCAAGGTGGCAACCTACGACCTGCAGCCGGAGATGAGCGCCTATGAGGTGGCTGACAAGTTGGTTGCGGCGCTCGATACGCAGAAGTTCGATTTCATCTGCCTCAACTTCGCCAATGGCGATATGGTTGGCCATACCGGTGTTTACGAGGCAATTCAGAAGGCTGTGACGGCTGTTGATAGCTCGGTGGAGAAGGTGGTCGAGGCGGCCAAACGCAACGGCTACGAAGTGGTGCAGATTGCCGACCACGGCAATGCCGACAATGCGATCAATCCGGACGGTACGCCCAATACGGCCCATTCGCTCAATCCCGTACCCATTGTGGTGGTGTCGGATCGTGTGAAGGCGGTGCATAACGGAATTCTGGCCGATGTAGCTCCGACGGTACTCGACCTGATGGGGCTCCGTAAGCCGGAGGCGATGACCGGCCACTCGCTCGTGGAGTTCAAATAGCGAACGTTTAACCCGGTCAAGGGGACGGAGCTTTTCTCATAAAAGGAGACCCCGGAGAATCTTTGGATTCCCCGGGCCTCCTTTTTTCTTGCGCTTGCTGGAAAAGTCGCAAGAACCATTGATAACACTGCTGTGATGAATTCTACCTACTACCAGATGTCCACCGTGCCGGTCCAGCTGCCGGAGAAGTGTTTGGGTTCCTGTTGCCCGTCGAGGAAGTCGAAGTTGAACGTATAGGTACCGTCCGAGTTCTTGATGATCTCAACCTGTCCGTCGGTTGCACCTCCGGCCCACTTCACAAGACCGTCCTGGTAATATTGGAAGTATGTTCCGGTTCCGAACGAGCTGATTTCAGTTTGCGTGTAGCTTCCTACTATTGCGGTTCCCACTTCTTTGGTGTCGCTGATTTCATAGATGCCCGGAACTGGCTCTTCGCTGTCTTCCAGAGAGTTTACGATCTGGATGGTCAGCTGATCCGACCAGAAGCTCCAGTTGGAGTCGAACTGCTTGAACTGGAATTGCCAGGTCATGGCTCCCTCGACAGTCCATTTGTCGCTGAAGGCTTGCACTTGAAGTGTTTCCGAGGTGAACTCCATAACGTGATCTTCCGGCAAATCCCATTCGTGCTTTTCGATTACTTTCGGTGCATCTTGTACTACCAGTGGCCCCGTGTAGCTGCCGGTCAGCGTTTTGCCGTTGCTGGTTACCAGTTCGTAGGTAATCGTATATTCGTCTTCGTTTTTCTGAATATCCACGGTGCCGGATTCTGCCAGTCCTACCTGGATTGCAGAACTGTCGTTGGCATCGTAATAGTAGGAGAAATTCGTGCCTGCCGGGAACGGAGCGTTCAGGAAGTTTACGCACTCACCCTGTGTGAAGGAGTTGTCCGTAGCATCGCCGCTGACAATCGAGAAAGAGCCGGGAAGAAGCTCGCCGTCGTCGTTGAATTCGCCTCGGCCGACAAGAATCAGTACGCTCGAAGGAGCTACAACCCAGCCGGCATCGTCGATATTCTCGTAAAGCGTGATGTTGAGGTTTGTGTTTTTGTAGTCGGGGTCATCATCCAAATACCATGAGTATACGCGGTTCATCTGCGTGTTCATATCCTGGGCAATCCACTCGATACTCTTGTCGGTGAGCAGGAAATCGCCTTCGTAAATGGTGTGGAACGAATTTCCGTCCGTGGTGGTGAGCGTTATTTCGATTGTGTATTTTCCCTCGGAGGTCGATACCTCCATAGTTCCCTCTTTGATATACTTCATGCTGCCCTTATGGGTTATGTAGCTAATATCGCCGGTAAGGATCGTGTATTCCGTATATTTACCGGTCTCGGAGGTTGTCTCGTAGGAGCCTGCTGCAGGAAAATCCTCGAGCGGGGCGCTTACACGGAGAATGTAATAGGTTCCTGTGGGGTCCAGACTTCCCTGATCCGTCAGCGGCTTGTCGCCGATTCGCAGGTAGTGAGTATAGACTACATCATTGGCAAAGAAGGAATTCCCGAAGTATATGCCCTCACAATCGGTAGAGACCGTATCCACGTCGTAGGTTACAGGAGGAACATCGTCGCCGTCATCGTTGTTGCAGGATTGCATGGCGATTGTCGCGAACATCGCGATGGTAAGGAATAAGTACTTTTTCATAATATATGAGGTTTAGGTTTGTTTTCGTATATCAAAATTAAAGCGATCTTTTGGCAAAAACTTTGACATAGGTCAATGTTTGGCGAATTTTTCTGTTTTTTTGGTAATTTTGTGGCGGGAAAAAGAGATACTATATGGATGAACTGATAGAGGCTATTATGCAGGAGGGGGATTTCCATCCGTCGCAGGAGGTTGTGAGAAAACTGCTCAGTCTGGGAACGGAGACCTATTTCCCTGCCAAAAAGCCGGTGATCGAATACGGTCGCATCAATACGAATATTTATATTGTAAAGAGTGGCATTCTGCGGGTGGTCTATTATCAGGAGGAGAAGGAGGAGACCTATGGGTTTGCCTCTCCGGGTACGATTTTCCTTTCGCCTCATTCCTATTACGTGAACCAGCCGGCTGTCATGCAGTTCGAGGCCTGTAAAAAGGGCTGTACCTGTATCGAGATCCCGAAAGCCCGGTTCAAGGAGTTGCTGGCCGAGTCGCATGAGTGTGCCTGCTGGATGTTCGATCTGGCAATGGGGCAGTTCTACACCTCTGAAAAGAAACTGAAGTACATCAAGGGGGATGCCCGTGAGCGTATTATCGCCGTCCTGAAATACCGTCCCGAAATTCTGGAGTATGTGTCGGCTCGGACCCTCGCTTCGTATATCGGTGTGACGGAGGCCTATTTCTGCCGTATCAAGAAGGAGATTTTATAGTGTGCGCCTTATTTAAGTAAGAATAACCCCCGATCGGAATGTTTCGATCGGGGGTTGCTTTTTATGATCTATTTCTCCTGTGCCGTCAGGAAGTTCTGAATGTTCCGTTCGATGCAGCCGACCAGCAGGTCGAGCGCCTCGACCGGTGTCCAAGCCGTGTGGGGCGAGAGCAGCAGACGGTCGGGATCGGCAACCTTCAGCAGCGGGTTGTCGGCCGTCATGGGTTCCTGTGCAAATACATCCAGACCGGCTCCGGCGAGACGGTTCTCGTTGAGGGCATTGGCCAGGGCCTGTTCGTCCACAATACCGCCGCGGGCTACGTTGATAAGGATGGCCGAGGGTTTCATCAGGCGAAGTTCCCGGTCGCCGATCAATCCGCGCGTGCGGTCGTTGAGCGGGGCGTGGATCGAAATGATATCAGCCCAGCCGAGCAGCTCGTCAAGCGGCATGGACGTATAGGGCTCTTCGCGAGTTACACCCGAGGTAGAGGTGTAGCGTACCTGGCACCCGAGTGCCGTGGCGACACTCGCTACGCTGTGGCCGATGGCTCCCAAACCGATGATACCCCAGTGTTTGCCGTAGAGCTGGTGGATCGGCCGTCCGAAGTGGAACGGCGAGTCGGAGGTGGCGTAGGCACCGCTCTTGACATAGCGGTCGAAGTAGAGGCTCTGACGGTAGAGGGTGATCGCAGCGCCGATCGTCGTGTCCGTTACGGCATGGGTCGAGTAGCCGACGGCGTTCTTGACCTCGACACCCTGTGCTGCGGCTGCCTCCAGATCGACGTTGTTCATACCCGTGGCCGCGATGCAGATCAACTTGAGGCGGGGAAGTGCCTTGATCGTCTCGGCACGCATGGGAATCTTGTTGATAATCAGAATGTCCGCTTCGAGGCTGCGCTCCACGATCTGCTCCGGAGCGGTCTTTTCGTAGGCGGTATAGTTGCCGAGCCGTTTGATCGGCTCCAGGTCGACGCAGCCCAGGCTGTGCTGGTCCAGGAAGACGATGTTCATCTTTTGCATGACTTTTATTTTTTAGGTTGTTCGTTATTCTCTCTTTGTGTCAGGAGACAGCTCCCCGAGCAGGCCGCGGATTACCACCGAGGCGCATCCGATGCCGAACAGGGCCGGCATATAGGAGATTGTCCCCACGTTCGATTTCTTGTTCTGCTCCTCGCAGAGAATCATCGCCCCCTCACGGATCGGTTCGGCCGAGAAAACGGCCCGGAATCCCGACCGAATCCCCGCCTTGTGCAGCCGTTTGCGCAACATGTGGGCCAGCGGGCAGTGGTGGGTTTGCGATATATCCTCGATCTCGAGTCGGGTAGGGTCGGTCTTCGCACCGGCTCCCATCGAACTGACCAGCGGAAATCCCCGGTCGAGCGCCCCCTGGATCAGGGCCAGTTTCGGCGACAGGGTGTCGATGGCATCGACTACGTAGTCGAACCGGGCGCTGTCGAGCAGGCGGTCGGTCTCCTCGTCCTTGATGTAGCGTTCGACCACGTGCAGGCGGACATCGGGTGAAATATCGCGCAGACGTTCGGCCAGCACCTCGGCTTTCGGCCGTCCGACGGTCGAGTGCAGGGCAATCAGCTGACGGTTGATGTTGGTCGTATTGACCGTGTCCGCATCGGCAAGGGTCAGTTCGCCGACCCCGGCGCGGGTGATCATCTCCGCAGCATAGGCTCCCACGCCGCCCAGTCCTACGACCAGGACGTGCGCCGAGCGCAGTTTTGCCAGTTTTTCGCTGCCGAGCAGCAGCTCCGTTCTTTCGAGCCAGTCGTTTGTCATCGTTTGAAAATAGCTTCGTAGTTGTGATATATCTGGTCGCGCAGCCTCTCCACCGTTACACCCCGGATTTCGGCGATCTGACGGTAGATCTGTTCGATTGTCAGCGGACTTTCGTCCGTTTCGGCCAGCAGTCGTTCCTCGGGGATTGCCCGCAGGGCCTCGACGGTTCGGGGTGACGAGAAGGTCCGCTCGCCAAAAGAGAGGTAGTAACCCTTCTCTATGGCACGGGCAGCCTGCTGCGGCGAGCCGATGAACCCGTGGAAAATAACGGCCGGGAGCCGGTGGTGTGCGAGTTCCTCCATGACCGGTTCGAAAGCCTTGACACAGTGCAGTATGACCGGCTTCGAAAACTCTTCGGCCAGCGTCAGCTGCTCGCGGAAGAGCCGCCGTTGTGCCTCGCGGTCGGTCGTGCAGGCGTAGTCCAGCCCGATCTCTCCGACCATATCCGCTCCGGCGATCGACGGACGGATTGCATCGAGTGGCTGCGAGGCGGCATCCCACGGGTGGATGCCCGAAAACGTAGGCTCGATGGCAGTACCGGTCGGACGGTGGGCATGGATATTGACCAGGGGGGTATTCATCATCTGCGGCATTGAATATACAAAAGTATAAAATCCCCGTCAAAATCGAACATCCGGTCGGATATTCGCCGCCTCAGGTCGCTTGAAAGGGTGGCGGGCTGTGTGAAAACAGAACCAGAAGAGGGGCCCGGAGATAATGGGTGAAAATGGCCCTGCACGTGAAAAAAGAGGCTCCCGGACGTTAAAAATCATCGGTTGGGATGCGTTTCGTGTTGAAAAATATCGTATATTCGCACGCGCTTTATATTATATAAGTCGAGGGAACAGAGGTTCGATCTTCCTTTTTTGAGAAAGGGTCGTTCGTTTTCGACGGTTGGTCGACCTTTCCCCCCCCCCAAAGGAGGATATACATACGAAATACACAAAACATACAATCATCAACATTAATTAATAACCATGTCGAAAATCATTACATTACGCAAAGGTCTCGACATCAACCTTCAGGGAAAGGCTGCGCAGAAATTGGTCCAGGCACCGATGGCTGCCGAGTATGCCGTTTCGCCTCTCGACTTCGAGGGCGTAACCCCCAAGTTGCTGGTTAAAGCCGGTGATCAGGTCAAGGCGGGAACGCCGCTCTTCTTCGACAAGAAGAACGAGCGGGTGGTTTTCACCTCGCCTGTGAGCGGTGTTGTTTCGGCGATCAACCGCGGTGAGAAGCGTCGTATTCTCAACGTGACGATCCAGCCGGACGCAAACCAGACTTACGAGGAGTTCGGCAAACTGAACGTGCAGTCGGCTTCCCGCGAGGAGATCATCGATCTTTTGCTCAAGGCGGGTCTCTGGCCCATGATTATTCAACGTCCCTACGGCATTATCGCCGATCCGACCAAGATGCCGAAGGCGATCTTCATCTCGACGTTCGATTCCGCACCGCTGGCTCCGGACTACAACTTCGTGCTGGAGAACCAGAAGGAGAATCTGCAGCGGGGTGTGGAGGTGATGCGTCGCCTGACCTCCGGAAAGGTTCACCTGGGCGTTCGCGCAACGGCCGAGGGCTTCATGGCCTCTCTGAAGGATGCCGAAATCGACCGCTTCGCCGGCAAGCACCCCGTGGGTAACGTCGGCGTACAGATCCACCACGTCGATCCGATCAACAAGGACGAGATCGTCTGGACGGTAAACATCCAGGATCTGGCCATCATCGGCCGCTTCTTCCAGGAGGGTCGTGTGGATATGTCGAAGATCGTAGCCGTAGCCGGTGCCGAGGTCAAGGAGCCGCACTACTGCCAGATCATCGGTGGCGCTTCGGTCGCTTCGATTCTTGGCAATAACATCAAGCCCCAGGCTGAAGGCAATTCGGTCCGCATCATTTCGGGCAACGTATTGACCGGCCGCAAGACCTCTTCGGACGGATTCATCGGTTTCTATGCCAACATGCTGACGGTGATCCCCGAGGGTAACCACTATGAGCTGCTGGGTTGGGCTATGCCCCGTTTCAGCAAGTTCTCGGTTTCGAGAGCTTACTTCTCGTGGCTCTGCCCGAAGAAGAGTTACAACCTGGATACCAACCTCAACGGCGGTGAGCGTCCGTTCGTGGTAACCGGCCTGTACGATCGGTACCTGCCGATGGATATCTATCCGATGTACCTTCTGAAGGCCATCCTGGCCAAGGATATCGACAAGATGGAGAATCTGGGTATCTACGAGGTGATCGAGGAGGACTTCGCACTGTGCGAGTTCGTCGATCCTTCGAAGGTCGAGATGCAGCAGATCATTCGCGATGGTATTAACTATATGATTAAGGAGGCATAACGATGGGCGGATTAAGAAAGATTGTAGACAAGATGAAACCGACCTTCTCGAAGGGCGGTAAACTTTCGTTCCTCGAATCGACATTCGATGCGTTCGAAACGTTCCTGTTCGTGCCGAACACGACGACCAGCAAAGGTGCGCATATTCGCGACTGCAACGATATGAAACGTACGATGATCGTGGTGGTAGCGGCTCTTCTGCCGGCCCTCTTCTTCGGTATGTACAACACCGGATACCAGGTCGGACTGACCGGATGGGCAGCCTTCTGGCTGGGATTCTGTGAAGTATTCCCGATGATCGTCGTATCGTATGTAGTCGGTCTGGGCATCGAGTTCATCGCTGCGCAGATTCGCGGACACGAGGTCAACGAGGGATTCCTCGTAACGGGTCTGTTGATCCCGATGGTTATGCCGGTCGGCACACCGCTGTGGATGATTGCGCTCGGTACCGCTTTTGCCGTAATCTTCGGCAAGGAGGTATTCGGCGGTACGGGTATGAACATCTTCAACCCGGCCCTGTTGGCCCGTGCATTCGTATTCTTCGCCTATACGCCCTACATCTCCGGTGAGACCGTATGGTATGCCAGCGATGCCGTTTCGGGTGCTACGGCCCTCGAGCAGTTGGCTACGAACGGCGCGATGAGCTACTCGTCGCTTGATGCCTTCCTCGGTTTCATCCCCGGTTGCGTGGGTGAGACTTCGACGCTGGCCATCCTGGTCGGCGCCCTCATTCTGCTCGTTACCGGTGTCGCTTCCTGGCGTACGATGATCTCGGTATTCGTCGGCGGTCTGGCGATGGGTTATCTCTTCCAGGCTCTCGGCGTAACGGGTTATCCCGCTTGGCAGCACCTGATCGTCGGCGGTTTCGCATTCGGTGCCGTCTTCATGGCTACCGACCCCGTTACCTCGGCTCAGACCAACAAGGGTAAGTACATCGTCGGATTCCTTACCGGTGCACTGGCCGTGATGATCCGCGTAGTCAATCCGGCATACCCCGAAGGTATGATGCTCGCGATCCTCTTCATGAACGCCCTGGCTCCGCTGGTGGACTACTTCGTGGTAGAGGCCAATATCTCGCGCCGCAAGAAACGTGTTAAATTAGCAAAATAGGGAAAATATGGCCATGAAAAAATTTGTATGTAGCGTATGCGGATATACCCACGAGGGAGATGCCGCACCCGATGTATGCCCTATTTGTGACGCACCCGCTTCCGCATTCACGGAGGTGAAATCCGAGAAGAAGGGGTGGATTCACAATCCGAACAGCAATACCTATATTATTATCTATTCGGTTGTGATGGTTGTGATCGTTGCGGCGCTGCTTGCCGTAACCTCTCTCTCGTTGCAGGATCGTCAGGCCGAGAACGAGTTGCAGGAGAAGAAGAGCAACATTCTCCAGTCGCTCGGATACAGCCCTGTGGAGAATCCGGCCGAATTCGACCAGATGTTGGCGGATTTCGACAACCAGGTGAAATCTTATGTAGTTGATGCGAATGGCGCGAAGACGGAGACTCCGGTCAAGGATGTGCTCAAGATGCTTGCCACCAACCAGGATATTCGCGATAATTACGACGCAAAGAATTTGGCACTCTTCCAGGCTGAGGACGGCCGTGTCGTGATTCCGTTGGTCGGTATGGGCCTTTGGGGTGACATCTGGGGATATATCGCCCTCGACAAGGATATGAATACCGTTACGGGTATCGTAATGGCCCACAAGGGTGAGACTCCCGGTCTGGGCGCCGAGATCGCAACGCCTAAATATCAGGCAAAATTCGTCGGCAAGAAGTTGTTCAAGGATGGCGAGTTCGTTTCGGTTACCCTGCGCAAGGGTGGTGCGAAGGATCTCGAGCATGAGGTGGACGCTATCTCCGGCGGTACGAAGACTTCGGATGGTGTAACCAACATGCTTCGTGATTGCCTGTCGGCTTATCTGCCTTACTTCACCAGCCAGCGTCAGGCTGTCGCACAACCGGCTCTTGTCGTTGAGGAGGTGGTGAGTGAGGATATGTCTAACCAGCAAAATGTAGAGGAGAGCCATGAGTAAGGAAAAAGAGCCGATCTTCTCGGCGAAGAATTTTAAATATCTGACGAGCCCGTTCTCTCAGAACAACCCTGTCATCGTACAGATCCTCGGTATCTGCTCGGCACTTGCCGTTACCGTGCAGCTCAAGCCGGCGATCGTGATGGCACTGTCGGTTGCCGTCGTAACGGGTTTCTCGAACCTGGTGATGTCACTGCTGCGTAAGGGTGTCCCCTCGCGTATCCGTATCATCGTCCAGCTGGTGGTGATCGCCGCACTGGTAATCCTCGTGGACCAGTTCCTGAAGGCTTACGTGTACGACGTATCGAAACAGCTCTCCGTTTATGTGGGTCTGATTATTACCAACTGTATCGTCATGGGCCGCGTGGAGGCTTTCGCATTGGGTAACAAACCCTGGCCGGCTTTCCTGGACGGTATCGGAAACGGTTTGGGTTATGGTTGCATCCTGGTGATCGTGGCATTCTTCCGCGAGTTGCTGGGTTCGGGTACGCTTTACGGCTACCAGATCATTCCCGAAAGCTGGTATGCGGCCAACGGCGGTTTCTACTCCAACAACGGCCTGATGCTCTTCCCGCCGATGGCGTTGATCATCGTGGGTTGCATCATCTGGGCTCACCGTTCGCACAACAAGGATTTACAGGAAAAATAGGAGGGTAGTAGTATATGGAATCATTGAATATTTTTATCCGGTCGATCTTTATCGACAACATGGTATTCGCCTTCTTCTTCGGTATGTGTTCCTACATTGCCGTGTCGAAGAGCGTAAAAACAGCCCTCGGTCTTGGTCTTGCCGTTACGTTCGTGATGGTGATGACCGTGCCTCTGAACTACTTGCTGTATCAATACGTCCTCAAAGCCGATGCGCTGATTGAAGGCATCGATCTGAGCTTCCTGACCTTCATCGTCTTCATTGCGACGATCGCCGCATTCGTGCAGCTCGTCGAGATGGCTGTCGAGAAGTTCTCCCCGACGCTCTACAACCAGTTGGGTATCTTCCTGCCGCTGATCGCCGTGAACTGCGCCATCATGGGTGGTTCGCTCTTCATGCAGCAGAAGGTTGATGCGATGGAACTCACCTCGCTCTGGCAGTCGATCGTTTACGGTCTGGGCTCCGGTCTGGGTTGGTGGCTGGCAATCGTCATGATGGCCGCTATCCGCGAGCGTACGACCTACTCGCACATTCCCAAGGCTTTGAAAGGTCCCGGTATTGCGTTTATCATCACGGGACTGATGGGTATCGCATTTATGATCTTCTCCGGTATTCAGTTGTAATCCTTTAAAAAGAGATAAAAGATGACTTTGACAATTATTATCGCGATCGTCGCCTTCTTGGTGATTACTCTCGTGCTGGTAGGCTTGCTTCTCTTTGCGAAGGCAAAATTGACCACATCGGGTGATGTGACGATTGACATTAACGACGGCGAGAAGAAATTTGTCACCGAGAGCGGTTCGACGCTTTTGGTGACGCTTGCCAACAATCAGGTATTCCTCCCATCGGCTTGCGGTGGCGGCGGTGCTTGCGGTATGTGCAAGTGCCAGGTGTTGGAGGGCGGCGGTGATCTGCTGCCGACCGAGACCGGCTTCATCAACCGTAAGATGGCTAAGGAGCATTGGCGTCTGGGTTGCCAGGTGAAAGTGAAGGAGAACATGAAGATTCATCTCCCCGAATCGGTGCTCGGCGTGAAGAAGTGGGAGTGCGAGGTGGTTTCCAACCGCAACATTTCTACTTTCCTCAAGGAGTTCGTTGTAAAACTTCCCGAAGGCGAAAACCTCAAGTTCCGCAGTGGCGGTTACATTCAGATCGATATTCCGAAGTACGACGAGATCAAATTCTCGGATATGGATATCGATGAGCGTTTCCGTGCCGACTGGGACAAGATGAAGATGTGGGATCTGGTGGCCAAGAATCCGGAGCCTACGTTCCGTGCCTACTCAATGGCCAACCACCCGGCCGAGGGTAACATCATCATGTTGAACATCCGTATCGCCACGCCTCCGTTCGATCGTGCGACCGGCTCGTTCATGAAGGTGAACCCGGGTATCTGCTCCTCTTATATCTTCTCGCGCAAACCGGGCGACAAGGTGACCATTTCGGGTCCTTACGGCGAGTTCTTCCTGCCGGACAACCTGCCCGATACGCAGGAGTTGATCTTCGTCGGCGGTGGTGCCGGTATGGCTCCGATGCGTAGCCACATCATGCACCTGTTCAAGACCGAGAAGACGAAGCGTCCCGTATCGTTCTGGTATGGTGCCCGTGCCCTGAAAGAGGCTCCCTATTTGAATGAGTTTCATGAGATCGAGAAGGAGTTTCCGAACTTCAAGTTCAATCTGGCACTCGACCGTCCCGATCCCGAAGCTGATGCCGCCGGTGTGAAATATACGCCTGGATTCGTCCACAATGTGCTGTATGAGAACTATCTGAAGCACCATCAGGCTCCCGAGGATTGTATTTTCCTCATGTGCGGACCTCCGATGATGATCTCTTCGGTAGTGAAGATGCTTGACAGCCTGGGCGTTCCGCCGGAGAATATTCTCTACGACAACTTCGGTTCGTAGTCGAGATGCTGATCCAAAAGAAGAGTTGTACCTTTAAAAGTGCAGCTCTTCTTTTTTTTGTGCGGCGAAATGTATTTGCAGGAGATGAGTACTGGCCGTCGGGGGGGGAGAATATTCGGACAAGATCCGAACAGGCTCTCTTTTTTTTGCGGGTCGAACTTTATTGGAGAAATAGCCGCTCTATCCGGTTTTTTGTGGGGCAAATCGTTTGTAGACGTCATAAATTTTTCCTATCTTTATAACAAAGATATACGGGCCTATATAATATCAACCCAAACCAATTTATACAAGTCTTCGACTTGTGTGTTTCTAAATATTTTATTCGACCGACAGGTCGCTTTTATTCACCGTTAAAATTAAGGCCTATGAAAAGTTTAAGATTTTTTATTGCTATCTCCTTTGTCGCCATGCTGTTTACAGGCTGCGAGAAAGACTCTGAAACAGAGATCCCTCCTGTCCCTGAACTGTCGATTACGACCGAAGCTCCAGTTGCCATAACCGCCGAAGGCGGAGAGTACAGGGTTAAGTATCGGATTCTGAATGCGTGCGAAGATGGGCAAATATCCGCTGATGCCGGCGCGGCAGATTGGATCTTCGGTTTCAACTGCGACACGGAGGGTGTGATCTCTTTTGTCGCAGCAGAGAACGATACCTCGTCAGAAAGACCCGCAACCATCACCGTTACCTATACTTATAACGGGACGGAGACGGTTACTGCATCCATCAACGCCGTTCAAAGTGCGCAAAGCGTTGCCTACGATTTTGAGATGGAGGTGACGGACTTCTCCGGCTTCTATTACGGAAGCGACAACGGCGTTAACGGAGAGCTCAATTACTTCCTCAACCTTTCCGATGTCGGATATACGGATGAAGGGTACTCCAAACCCAATGGAAAATACTACCAACTCGATGTATTCTCCGATCAGGAGCCCACAGACATGGAGGCCATAACACTTCCGGAAGGTACTTATACGCTTGGAGAAGCGGGCAAAACGGACGTGGGAACGTTTACACCCGATTACTCGAACTTCTATGTTGCCGACAATGACGGACTTACCTCCCAGAAGATTAAGTTTACCGAAGGTACCATTGTCGTTGTCAAAGAAGGCTCTCAGTTCAAATATGATGTGAAGTTGGTTGATGAGAATGGAGATACCCACCATCTCACCTACGAGGGAGATGCCATTATCGATAGCGGTTTGGCGGAGATGAGCAGTCCTACGACCCTGACGGGAGATTTCGAGGTCCCGTTTGCTGCCGAGACGGAGTGTTTCGCCATGAATTTCGGGGATGTAACCGGATTGGGGAACAACTCCTGGTTGATCGATATCTACCCCTCCTCCATGACGGGCGAAGAGGTGATGTTCCAATGCTTCTCCGACATCTCGGATCAGGTTCCAGTCGGTAAATACGTTGTGTCGGAGGATATGACAAGCGGGACATTCCATCCCGGTCTTACGGATGGTTTCAACCTCTACTCTTCATGGTATCTCTATGCCGTGGACGGCTATCTGGGAGAACAATATGCCGCATTGATCGACGGTTCGTTCGAAATTATCGATAATGGGGATGGAACCCATACGATCACATTCGATACTTATGACGCTGCCGGCAACAACATTACCGGCTCCTGGACCGGCGAGATCTACATCGATACGAGCAGCGTCATGAGCACTATGGCTGTTCGGACGGCAAAAGTGCTCCCCGTTCGGAATATGCGTGCTCATAACATGCGATAATATCGATCGAAGCGGAGTCGTCTTCGGAACGATTGTCTTACACGGCTCGCAGAGCCAAACAGGAAGTGATGAAGAGGCAGGATCGTGCAGGTCCTGCCTCTTTTTATATGGACTGGAGATCAGTCTCTTATTTTGCCCTCTTTTCGGTCGATTTGAATTCGATCGGCAGCATGAATGTAACGGATACGTTTTCCCCTTCTTTTATACCGGGTGTCCAGCGTGGTGAGGTGCTGAGAATACGAGTCACCTCTTGGCTGAAGGCTTGATCCGGAGAGCGAAGAATCTCTATATCCGTGAGTGTGCCGTCGGAACGGATCACAAACTGCGCCAGAACCATCCCTTCCACATTTATATCGGGATATTTCAGTCTGCTGCCGACCCAGTTGGTGAAAACGTCGAGACCTCCGTTTCCGAATTTTGGCATCACATCTACTTCGTTGCCTTTGAAAGGAGCTTCGTCAGGGGTGGGTGCTTCGATTTGGGGCGTATTATCAACTTGAGAGAAGATCATGTCGGATTTCTCTTTTTGTTGAGGAGCCTCTTCAGCGGCTTTGGCCGTGAATCCGAAAGCGACCAGCAACGTAAGGGTTACTGGTACAGTAGCTGCAAGACGGAGCAGGGCGTATCTGCTCTTTCTCTCTGTTGTCATCATTTTCAGTCGTTTTTTTATTAATGAATTGCGCAGTCCGTTGGCTATGTCCGGACTATAACCAAACAGCTGCTTGAAAAGAATCTCCATATAGGCTGCGGGCCGATAGCCTTGGACGATTACGTCGTGGTCGGCCTCGAACTCCTGCACGGCTTCCACGTCTCGGGCGGCAATCCAGAGAAACGGATTCCACCAGTAGAAGATCTTTAAGCCCTCGATGAGGATACGTTCGTATGAGTGATGGTGCCGGATGTGGCTCTCTTCGTGCATGAGGATGGCGGGTAGAAGTTCACTTGGGGTGTCACGATTTATGTATATGGTATGCAGGAACGAGAAGGGGGGCAGGGGCTTTGAGTGCCGTATTAGTTTGATGTCGCCTATTTGCTCGATCCCGGAGGAGCGTCTCAGGCGGATTATTCCCCATATCTGATGCAGAAGGTTGATCAGGAGGAGTAGTGCGCCTGCGGTATAAAAGCCGTAGAGAAGTATCAGAGAGGAGCCGGTGGAATTCATAGTTGCGGGGAGTGGATGGAATAATGTAGTGGGTGTGTCGATAACACTATTGTCTGACGGTATAGTATATATAGGAGTGCTCCAGATGGGAATCTGCAGCATGGGGATAACGATCGACGCAAGTGTTGATCCGATCAGATAGAGTCGTTCGGCCGAATAACTTACATGGTGGCGTATGAGTAGCCGGTAGAGCCCCCATAGAATGCCATTGCATACGAGCATTTCGATGGCGTATTGCAGAGTCTCTTTCATTGCTCCGGGTTGTTTTTCGTTTGTCGTATGATTTCGAGGATCTCGTCGGTATCCTGCAGAGAGAGTTTTTCGCGACGCGTGAAGAAAGAGACCATCTGGGGTAGGGACCCTTCAAAATAGGACTCTAAAACCGATGATACAATTGTATGGGCATACTCCTCTTTTGAAATGAGCGGATCGTATTCGTAACTTTTGCCCTTAACGTCGTATCCGACGTATCCTTTTCTTTCAAG
>MHCFR05601__coassemble_791_pt1 | contig 40931 bp, 30 predicted proteins | sample MHCFR05601__metabat2_high_PE_060 | metagenome-assembled genome bin MHCFR05601
TCGAAAAACAGAGCCCCGCCCATCCGGGATGGGCTCCCTGCTTTAAAGTTGGTTTATTCCTTCAAATATATACAATATTTATATACAATCCAAATTATAGTGTGACTTTATTCCTCTACCATTGTCCAGACGCATCAGAAGCGCATTTGTACCATGTCATCCTCTTTTTTATATCCTACTTTAATCATACAACCTATTAAAACCAACGTCATAATCCGATAGGATAGAGTATAACAACCTGTAAAATAGCAGGTTGGATCTATTCCGGATGTTTGTTGTCAAAATGAGAGAGTGTTATAAAATATTGCTATATGCAATTTTATTGACAGGAATCACTCCCTTGTGGGGGCAGGAGTCGGCCGACTCTTTGTCTGTCTATTTCCGGTATGGATGTGCCGTGGTGGAGCCATCCCTGCGGGAGAATTGCCGGACGATCGAGACTATCGAAAATCTTTTGAGAGAATCCGAAGCAGACTCCTCTCGGCGTTGTGTGGAAATGCGATTGGAAGGAGGGGCTTCTCCCGATGGAACGACAGCGGCCAATATGCGGTTGAGCCGGAAGCGAGTTTTTTCGATGCTGGACTATCTTCGAGGAAGGATCTCTGTCCCCGATTCGTTGATCTCGGTTCGGGCCGTGGGGGTCGATTGGAACGGGTTGGTGTTGTCGGTGGAAAAAGATACACTTTGTCCGGCTCGGGCAGAGGTGCTGGATATTCTTTATCATACGCCCGAATGGATATACGATGCTCGGAATCGAATTGTGGATGGGCGCAAGAGACGCTTGATGCAACTCCATGGAGGAGTCCCTTACAACTATTTGCGGGAAAAGTTTTTCCCCGATCTGCGCAAAGTCAGCATTGTGTTGCGTTATGAGCCCGCTGTGACGGACCTGCAGGAGGAGTATCCCGGTTCTCTGGCCGTTTCGAGCGATGCTTCGGAGACCGCTGAGCCGGAACGGGTAGAATCTTGCGTTCGATTGCCGGAAGTGTCGTCCGAATCTCCGTCGGTATCGACGGTTGACGCCGGGACGGTCCCCTTGTGCGAGACCTCTCCGGTCGAGTCTCCTACTTCGAGCGATTCGGTTGTTACGGAGAGGAACGTTTTGCTTGAGTCGACGGGGAGAGCGATCCCTCCGTTGCATCGGATGGCTATTAAAACGAATCTATTGTATGATGCTTTGCTGATGCCCTCCTTGGAGGTGGAGTATCGGATTGATGACCGTTGGTCCGTGGCTGTGGAGGGAAGCGTCGCCTGGTGGTCTAAGAATCGGACCCATAAATATTACCAGATTGCGACGATTGTCCCCGAAGGCCGCTATTGGTTCGGTGTCAAAAAGCCCTGGCACGGCCACTATGTCGGAGTATTTGTCGGCGGCAGTTGGTACGATTTGGAAAACGGTGCACGAGGTTACAAGGGGGAGTTCTTCATGACAGGCATCAGTTACGGATATATGTTCCCGGTCGGACGTTCGCTCTCGTTGGAGGCCGGTCTTGGCGTGGGCTTTCTTCGCACCTCTTACGAGGAATACTTGCCCATAGACGGACATTACGTCTATCAGCAGACCAGCCGTACCAATTGGTTCGGACCGGTGAGACTGAAATTCGCCCTCGTATGGCGTCTTTGGAATCAAAACAAAGCAGGAAAGTGATGGGTCGCAAAGGAATCGTATTCATATTCCTGCTATGCGGGAGTATTTTATTGACCGGCTGTCGTAAGGATCTTTGTTACGACCACGATGGGCACGGTCTCAAAGTAAGTGCTTTTTTGATCCCCGATTGGGAGCAGGAGTGGGAGCGAGATTATGGGATGGAGTGGCAATCGAATTGGCCTGAAAAACACGAAATAGAGTATGATTTGCTTCGTCCGTCGATCGCTTCGGGCATTGCGGCGTTCGTCTACCATGGGGACGGGTCGTATTCGGAACGCCATTTGGAGTCCGACGGCGGAGAGCTCCCAATGGTGACTGCCGGAGAGAAATCCATTCTGCTTTGTAATGACGATACCCATTATATCGTTTTCGGGAATTTGGATGCATCGGCCGAAGCGACCGCTACGACGCGTTCCCGTAGTCGTTCGACGTATAATGCGGAGCATGCAGAGGAACGAACCGTCAATGCCCCCGATATCCTTTACGGAGCGTGGATCGACCACTTTTCATCGGTTCCGTCGTCAAAGCCGATTCCGCTTCCCGTGACAATGCATCCGTTGGTATACACTTATTTGATTCGGTATGAATTTTCCGAGGGGTTCGAACATGTTTCGCTGGCCCGCGGGGCGCTCTCGGGAATGGCCCGTTCGGTATATCTTCAGACCGGGCGAACGGGGGAAGAGCCGGCAACGATTCTTTTCGATTGCGAGTTGAAGGATTTTGGGGCGGAGGTGCGCCTAACGTCATTCGGGGTTCCCGATTTCCCGGGGGATCATTACCTGTTAAACCAGACACCCCATCAGCATGGGCTTAATCTGGAGGTTATGCTCAAGAATGGGAAGATGAAACGTTTTGAATTCGATGTGTCGGATCAGTTGGTATCACAACCGCGCGGAGGAGTCATTACGGTTGACAATCTGGTCGTAACGGACGAGGAAGCGGGCGGTGATGCCGGGTTCGACGTGACTGTGGAAGGCTGGGGTGAATACGAAGATATAGAGTTGCCTTTGGATTGAAAGACCTCCAATATAATTATTTATTAACTTAATAACCAAAATAAAAATGGGAAAAAATTTATTTGTACTGGCTGTATTCGTCGCGATGCTGACCGGATGCAGCAAAACGGAAACGGTTGAACAGGCTCAGGGTGGAGCTATCGGTTTTACGAAAGCCTACATCGGGAATGCAGTCGATTCGCGAGCTATCAGCGTAATCGATCAGTCGAATATCAGCGAATTCATCGTTTACGGCGGTTACAATGACATGGAGCATGTTTTCAACGGGGTAACGGTGAGTGGAACGGCCGGCGCGGACGATTGGACTTATGACGTGACCCGCTATTGGGTCCCCGGCAAGGATTACAAATTCGCCGCCTATGCTCCGAGCTCTGTGACCGGCAACGGGACGGTTGAAACGGATTTCGCAAACGGAGCTTTGAATTTCAAGGGGTATACGTCGGATCCGACCCATCAGAACGACCTGATTTATGCAACGGCAACGCAGAAAACGAATGATCCCTTGGTAATTTCGCCCGACAAGATCCAGTTCCGCTTCGGGCATCTGCTTTCGATGGTGAAGTTTACTTTCAACAGCGGCTTTGGCAACGATATTAAGGTGACGGTTAGCAACCTGAATGTTTCCGGCATGATCGCCGACGGCGATTATACGGGTAGTACGCAGGCTTGGACTCCGGGTTCGAATACCGTATCCGAGGGGGCAGCCTTCACGGAGTTGGCATCGACCGAGGCGATTAACCGTACCAGTGGAAATCAAAGCGCATCGAGCTACGATTTCGCCGTAATCCCGCAGACGATTGTCAATTCGGATGCCGGTGTCGGTACGAAGGTCACGGTTTCGTTCGATGTGACCGTACAGGACAATCTGGACAACTATATTGTTGGAAGCGAGATGGCCGGTGTTACGATTACCGCTACGCTGCCCGGATATACCTGGACGGCCGGAAACCGCTACAATTACAACGTGACGATTGCGGGTGAAAATGTAAGCCTCTTCCCGATCGAGTTCGGAACACCTGACGTTACTCCGATTACCACCGATCCCGATTTCAGCGGGAACGAAGAGATCATCCTGCCTGAAGCGTAAGTACAGGAGTGTTCGCTCCACGGGATCCGGCTCTGACCGCAATCGGGTATCGACACACCCGATTGCGGTCGGGGGCCCGATCCTCGGTTGTAAGAAATCCCGGCACGGAGTCAATAGACAAGAAGTATGACGAAGAGAATTGGTAAAACCATAGGATTGGGTGCGGCTGTCGTTATGATGGCGGCAGGATGTACCCGGGAGTATCCGACCTCTCCGATAGAGAGCGATGCGATCGGATTTGCTCCGTCGGTCGTTCGTTCGGCGGTGAGTTCGCTGGGTAACGGCGATTCGTTTGCCGTTTGGGCCCGCGAGAGTAAGGATGGAGTGGCGCAGATGATTCTCTCTCAGGAGGAGATCCATTGCGAAGACGGAGTATGGCGTTACGATGACCTGCGTTATTGGCAGTGGGCGGCAGTTTACGATTTTTATGCGCTCTATCCGCATGATGTGCCGAATGCCGGACTCCAGGGTGCCGAAGAGCTATCGTTCGTGGTGAGGGATTTCGATGCCCGGAACTCGGAGGATCTGATGGTCGCCGAACAGACGGGCCTTCGCTATGCGGGGAATCCAGCTCCGGTGGTTTTCTCTTTCCAGCATTTGTTATCCAAGGTAGAGTTCGTGGGGCGGATCGATCCATCCCTTACGGGAGCCGGATTGTCGGCTCGGCTTCTGTCTGCCGAACTTTATGGAATGCCGGCAACGGGTAGTTGTACGATCGATGCGGGGACGGACGGAACGTGGATCTTCGGAGAGAATACGACGGGTGAGTCCCCGTTCTGTGCGGTCGGGACGAAAGAGCTATCTTTCGAGGGGGAGAGTATTTTCGGTGAATTGTTGCTTTTCCCACAGGCCGTCGGCCAGGAGTGGATCCTCGAACTCGAGTATGAGTATGTCGATGCCGATTATTCACAGAATCGTTTTACAAAAATCGTCCGTTTGGCCGATGCCGGTGTCTCCGAATGGAAACCGGGACTGGGGTATCGTTACTCCTTTTCGGTCGGACGGGACTATATTCTTTTCGATAAGCCGGAAGTCGTCCCATGGAAGTCGGCTTCGGGTGGAATTATTACCGTCGAGTAATCTAATCCAGTGCGGAAGATGAATGCGAAAACGTTATCTTTTATAGCCTCTCTTTTGACCCTGTCGGCTTGTCAAAAAGGGGAGCTTCCGATGCCTGAGCCCGAAGTTGGAGCGACGATTCGCTTCGACTCGCCCTCCGTCATGACAGATGTCGATTGCGCGGTACGTTCGACGGGCCCTGTGAATCTTTTTCCGGTCGGCGGATCTTTCGGGGTATTGGGTTATTGCCTGGCCAATTATTCCGGATCGAACGAGTTGAATCCCTCGACGGGAGCGACATCGTGGAATTCGAAGTCTATCCTGTCCACCCCCCACCTGTTTTATAAAACGGAGGTGAAATATAATGGTACGGCTTGTTACTATACGGGACAGCAGAGAAGATGGTATGATGAATCCGATTATCTCTATACGTTCTTCGCCTATTATCCTTACGGGGACTCCTATTATACGGTGGAGCCATCGACCCAGTCCGGAATCGGCATCCCGTCATTGACGTTTACTATGCCCTTCTCCGGGAGGGATCTCTCTACGACGCTTGCCATCGAGGATATTCCCGATGCGATGGCTGCAGCCGCCATAGATGTCACGCGTCAAAGCGGACAGGTGAAGCTGAGTTTTCAGCATTTGCTCGCAGGGATCAATTTCAAGGTGAGCAACTACAACGGGAAGAACGATCTTACGATCCACGGTTTGAGGGTCTCCGGAAATTTTTATCGCTCTCTTAAGATTCGTTTGAGTGAGGGGCTGGAGTATCCTGCGGATACTTTTTCAGGGACTTTCTCGCTGTTGGATGGAGCCGATGCGGCCGACGATCTCTTGGTGCCGGCACAGCAAACGGATACGAAGGTGGGGGATAAAACGTTGATGCTGATCTCCAACCTGGAGGCGAGACCCGACTATTTAGGAAGTCAGATTTACATCCATATCGATTATACCTTCATGGGAGTCCGTACGACGGATAAGCAGTTTGCTTTTGTTCCCAACTATTTACCGCAGGGAGGAACGATCTATACGATCGAATTGAATTTTATCGGAGATTCTTTCGTGTTGAATTTCGTGGTAGACAACAATCAAGCGTGGGAAGAGGGTGGCGATAGTGATATACAATTCGAATAGAGAGATGGCACGATACGATTTATACCGGATTTTTTTGCTGCCGGCAATACTTTTGTGGGTGACCGGCTGTACGAAAGATCAGATCGAAGAACCCGGGGAACCTTCCCGGGGGGGCTTTACCCTTACTGCGGTCGCCGAAAGTATGGCTCCCGAACAGGTAGTGACCCGCGCGACCGATCCCAAGACCGAGGCAGAATGCGAGATTCGTACATTGCATGTTTTCCTGTTCGGAGAGGATGGGAACTATCTCGCGACACGCGACGGTTATCCCCTTACGCAGGGGTATCAAAATTCGATAACTTCGGTATTGCACATCGATGGAAGTGCCTTCGCCGATCCGGATGCCGCATCGAGAGCTACGGTCTATGTCGTGGCCAATGTCGAGCCCGGCACATTCGGAATGCTTACCGAGGAGGGCTATCCTTCGAAAATTCGGACTCGGGATGATTTCGAGAATTTTTATTATCAACCGACCCGCCGGGATAACTTGACATCATTACCTGAATCGGGTATGCCGATGTCCGGAGTCGAGACGGGTGTCAATCTTACCCAAACGAATGGGTCGGTGGTCGTCGAGTTGAAAGCGTTGATGGCCCGTATCGATTTTTCGTTCGAAATCAATGCAACGGGAAGTACGATCGGAGGATTGCCTTCTCTGGCGCTGACCGAGTGCGAGGTACGGAATATGGCGACGGCTGTTGCGTTTGTCGCCCCGGCCGAAGGGGAAGAGAGCAATCTGGATCTCGATAACGATGGACAGACTGATGCTACGACCTCTTTGATTCACTATCTGGATCCTGTTTCGAATACGTTGTATAACCAACAGGGACGGTCGAATTTTTCGTTTTACGTGTATGAGAATCTCCGCCATCCCGGTTATGCCGGTTATCCGGACGATTATTCCTATCCGGCGGGGGTTGTGCCGGAGCACTATCAGCGTTATAAACCCCTGTTGGCCCTCACTCCGGAGAATGATACGATTCCGGCCACTTATGTTGTTTTAAGAGGTGTCTTTACCGATGTAGACGACATTGATTACAGCGCGACGTGTACGATTTTTTTGGGTGGCGATCCCGAAAGCGATTTTAACGTACGACGCAACCATCAGTATCGGAATACGGTCAGCATATCGGGAATTACGGCTACAGGGAACAAACCGGAGGAGACGGTCTCTTTCGATGCCCGTATCAATGTGGAGCATACGAGTCCCTATTACGTCTCTATTCTGCGACATAAAGATCTGGATGCCCATTTCAACGTCGTGCCGATGGATGTTTATCTGTTCGATGAAGGGATGAATGATGAAATCTCTGTGAGTATTGCCGATCCGGAACAAAACAATTGGGTTCGAATCGAGCGGGTCTCGGCCGATGTCATGCAGAGCGGACAGGCCGCGTCGAACCAGATCAGCCATCCCGGGGAGGCGTTCGCTCCGGGTACCGGCAAGAGAAAGTTCTTTACCCAGGATTTGGTTACGGATCCGTCTCAGTTGGGGAATAATACAAGTTCTACCTTGGGCAATCGGGACCGCCTCTATATTTACATCGATGAGAACATCAGTACCAATACGCGCCAGGCGGATCTCGTGCTGGAATATCGGAAAAACGGACAGGTAGAGGACAGCCGGACCATTACCTTCATTCAACACGGCTTGATGCCGGTACGGGTAGAGGATGGCGGTGTTTATCAATATACGATTTACGTCGAGGCGTACGAAGAGTACCGGAACTATTACGATCCGCTTTCCCGGTGGGATTCGGAACAGGTCTATTACGGGTTGCCCTGGGGCCCGGCCAACATGGGAGAGATCAATACGGGCGTGATCGGTTATTTGCCTGCGAACAGTGCCATCGAAAACTATTTCGAAGGGAAAAAGGGAACGATTGCCATTTTGATGACAACTGGCGTGTTTAATCGCCGGTATGCGATCAACGGTTGGCAGCCCAACGGTCCTGCACGGGCGATGGTTTTGGATGAGACCCCGCAGACTGCGGCCGAGTATTGTTACCGGAAAAACAAGACCGATAACAACGGAATGATTTCCGAAGCGAATACCTGCTGGTATCTGCCCGCTATCCGGGAGCTGGAAAATACGCTTACGACCTATTATCCTATCTACAAGGAGTTCCAGGAGGATTTCTACTGGTCGTCGGCTGCGGCGTCCAGCGGGTCTTGGATTTCACCGGAGGCCTCGGAATATGCTCGTGCAACGATGGCACACCTGGATAGCAACGGTTCGATAACCCATAAACCGAGTGGCGCGGATCAATATTACGATCCCGACTTAGGATCAGGAAGTCGCTATGGTAAGGCTTTAAGAACGCAATCTTTGCGTATCAGGACCGTTTACAGGCCTGCGAACGGCGGATTGATCGACGGAGACTCTTATACGAATTGATTCTGAAAAAAAGTGTCGGATAACATCCGGCACTTTTTATTTGATAGCGCGGGAAAAGTTGTCATTATGCATAAAAGTTCTACCTTTGCAACCGACAGATCCGGGTTCAAAGAGCGATCCGGGTCATAATTAATCACTTAAACTTTTTTAACAGGATGGAAAAAATCCAATTCAAGCGGGCTACGCGCTTCAGACGCTGGCGCCGTGCAGGGTATGGAGCCTTCATTACGCTGCACCGTCCGGTGTCGATCGGAGTCCTCTCGATTGCGATGACTGCCAGTTTCCTGTCGGTGACGAACACTGCGTACGCGCAGAGATCCGATTCTCTTCAGTTCTATAAGGAACTGGATATTGAAGCGGTCGAGGTGGAGGCGACAAAAGCCTCTCCTACGCGCAGCGCCATGTCGTCAGTCTCCGTTTACAATCGTAACGTGGGCGCCGCCGCGCCGGTCCAGACCCTCGAGTCTGCCCTGCGCCTCAGCCCCTCGATCGATCTGCGTGAACGGGGTGGCAGGGGAACCCAGGCGGACATCATGATTCGGGGTGGTTCTTTCGACCAGACCATGGTCATGCTCAATGGAATTAACTTTACGGATGTCCGGACGGGTCATCAGTCGCATTCGCTGCCGATCGACATGGATTATGTGGCGGGAATCGATCTGATCGACGGCGTGTCGGGCGTCGGTGCGTATGCGGGAGCAGTGAATATCCGCACGCAGCCGCTCAAACCGCGCTATTTGCGTCTCGAAGGGGTCGGAGGAGGCGACGGATATGTCTATGGCAATCTGTCGGGAGGCTATTCGACCGGTAAGTTCAGCCTGTTCGGTGCGACATCGTATCGTCGCAGCGACGGTTACATCCACAACACGGGCTTCGATAATTACAATGCCTATCTGCGGATGAATTATGATTCTCCCCGGGTGGGGTATTTCGATTTCCAGGCCGGGTACCAGAACCGGGCGTGGGGATCGAACGGATTTTACTCGCTGGCCTATCCCGACCAGTTCGAGCAGACCTCTACAGCGCTCGGGTCGTTGCGGTGGATGAAGAGCATCGACCGTGTTACGCTCAATGCGACGGCCAGCTACCGAAAGAATTTCGACCGGTTCGAACTGATCAAGGGAGAGCCGGAGAAGGTCCCTTACAACTACCACAACACGGATAATGTCGGTGCCGAGTTCTGGGCCGATCTGCGCTGGAAGGGGGGTACCACCTCGTTGGGGGGCGACTACACCTACAACCATATCTGGAGCACGGTGCTGGGGGAACTTGTTGCCGATCCCAACGGCCGTTACGACCATGCCAAGAGCCGTCATGTGGGTAACGTGTGGTTGCGCCATGTGAAACGCTGGAGGACGTTCGATGCAGCCGGTTCAGCCGGTGTGAGCTTTACGCCGTATGGTACCTCGGCCTTGTGGAGCCTCACGGGCGGTTACTTGCCGTTGGATGGGTTGCGTCTGGAGGTTGGAGCAGCCCAGTCGATGCGCTTGCCGACCTTCACGGATCTCTATTATACGACGGTCAATCACATCTCCAATCCCGATCTGAAGCCGGAGCATGCGATTACGTATCGTTTCGCGGCTTCGTATGCCCGGGAGCGTTGGGATGTTTCGGCCGTCACCTACTACCGAGACGGGTGGAATACCATCGACTGGGTGCGCGATCCGCAGGAGGAGGTTTGGCGCTCGTTGCAGATCACCGATCTGGGCACCTTCGGCGTGGAGTTTACGGGACACTATCGAACGCCCGGATTCCTGCGCCAGGTGACACTCAGCTACGGATATGTCGACATATCGAAGGAGAGCGGCCGGTTGATCTCGCGTTATGCGCTCGATTATATGCGCCACAAGGCTGTGGTGAGTGTCGAAGTGGCTTTCCTGCGTAATTTTACCATGGTGTTGACCGGGGCGGTTTACGACCGCAACGGCAACTATGTGGATCGGGACGGGCAGACTCGCTCCTATACACCGTATTTCCTGCTTGACGGTCGTCTGGCCTGGCAGAAGGGGATATGGAAACTTTTTGTCGATGCGATGAACATCACCGATACCCGCTATTTCGATTTCGGCGGATTGCAGATGCCCGGAGCCTGGTTCTCGGGCGGGGTGGCGATCACGATCGGATAGTTCCTGCAACGGAGTTTGCCCATCCGGCGCAAATCTTCGTTGCAGAATGGCAAAAAAGAGGGGAGACGGCCGAATCGGCCGCCTCCCTTTTGGTAATGATCCGCTACCTGATTCTTTTATCGGGTCTGCGGCTCGTTATGATTGTTGCCCGAATCCCTATCGGCGGGCGGGGCGTTCTGCGAGTGAAAATCGGGATGCTTGCCGAGGGGTTTTCGCAGTCGACAGTTGCATCATCCCGCTTTGATTCTCTGCCTCGGGAATCGTACCGCTCCACTGGCCGTAGAAGAGGTTGTAGAGGTCATCCACGAATTCGAAGCTGATGTTGTAGATGCCGTTCTCCTCCGAGAGTTTGATATTCCCCTCGATGGCCGCCGCATAGCCGTAGATATACCCGTCTGCATCCAGGGTGGAGAGGTCGATGTACCACGTTCCGAGCATGCCGAATGGCGAGCTTTCACCTTTGACCACGCCGATGCCGTAGTCGACACTCATGTTGTATTGACCTCCTTCGGGCAATGGCAGTGCGGTCTGCGACGAGGGGGCCGTGATCAACTCGATGTCGATGGCATCGCCTTGTTCCTTCTCGATGGAGAGGATCCAGTTGGCCGTTCCGTTCTCATAAAAATCCCCGTAATAGGTGAGGGTTGCCGTCGCACCTTCGAGGTTGAGCTTGTAGTCGCCCGTCAGGGTGGTGTTGCTCTCCTGTGCAGGGGTGGACTGGTCCTCCAGTTCGATCTCTCCGTTGTAACGTCCCTTGATATCGATACCCTGATCGGTCTTGAGGTTGAACTCGATGTCGTAGCTCCAGCCCGAGGTCTCGTAGACGGTGATACTTCCGCCCGTGATGGGGCTGATCGCCACGGCGTTGCCCGCATCGTCCACCTTGGCGCAGATCGAGCCGATGTAGGAGAGTACGAACTCACCCGGTTCGATGGTGCCCGGAGCATAGGTCCCGGCTACCTGGTAGGTGCCGGCAGGCAGGGCGATGAACGCCTCGTTCGGCTCGGCATAGAGGCTCAATACGATGTTGTGGCCGGCTCCCGTCATGATCCCTTCGGCGTTGACCGGTGTCTGGGTGAAGCTGATCTCGAAACGGTCCGTGCCGGTGCCGTATTCGTCTCCGTAGTAGATACCGCCGCCCCAGACGAACTCCGCGTCGACGGGTTCCGTAATGGGAGGAATGCCCTCGTCGCTTCCTTCATCGGGATCTCCGAAGGTGAGAGCCCCCTCATAATAACACTTGAGGGTCTCTCCGTCCGTGAGCGTGAATTCAGCCTTCAGTAGTTTGCCTTTGGCCGAATTCGTCACTTCGAGTGAGCCGGCCGAAAAATCTACGCTGACCTGTTTACCATTCTGCCAAACCTGGAGCCGTGTGTAGTATGGATCCAGCGTGCCGGGTTGTCCGCCCTCAGTCAGAGTGTAGGTCCCTTCGGGTAGTTCGGCTGTTTCGAACGATTCGGCTCCAACCGAACTGTAGAGGTCGAAAAAGACCAGTTTGCCCCCTTCGGGTGCAGCATCGTCGCCCTGTTCGTCTTGGATAAACTCACTGTCGCAGAGTCCGAAGAAGTAGTTGTAGATGCCGGGTGTCTTGCGGTCTCCGTAGTAGAGGACCTTGGTCGTGTTGATCATCTCGATGCCCCACTCCTGTACGGGATCGGGGGTGGGATCCGGCTGAGGCCCGGGTGTGGGTTCTGTGCCGTTGTCGTTGTTGCAGGCACCTGAGAGGGCAAGGATCGAACCCAAAAGAAGGGCGGTGTGGTAAAATTTCTTCATGCAGAGAATGTTTTGTAATTTATGCGGCAGATCGGGGGACCGACGCGGTAGATCGGAACTTGTCGACTGTCCGTTTTGCAATTTAAAAAAAAAATTTGAGAAATCAAATATATCGCTTCGTTTCTCCGTGCAGAATGCGATGTCGCGTGCAAGAGAGTTACTCGACTGACAGTTTGTAAGCAAATAATCGATTCTGGTAAAAGATTTGTAGGTAGATGATGTAAAATAGTTAATTATTTACTATATTTGTGCGTCTCATACAGAGCTTGCTTCGAATCGATTGTAAATTCTTAATATTTCAGAAAAATCAATGGAAAAACGTATTATTGAATGCGTGCCTAACTTTAGCGAGGGCCGCAACAAGGCTGTGATCCAGCAGATTACTTCCGCTATCGAGGCGGTTGACGGTATCAAATTGCTCGACGTTGATCCGGGTGAAGCGACTAACCGTACGGTTGTTACGTTCGTCGGAGAGCCTGAAGCGGTGCTGGAAGCTGCCTTCCAGGGCGTGAAGAAAGCCGCTGAGGTAATCGATATGCGTAATCATAAAGGTGCTCACCCGCGTATGGGCGCTACGGACGTATGTCCTCTTATTCCTATTGCCGGTATCACGCTCGAGGAGTGCGCTGAGTTGGCTCGCCAGCTTGCAAAGCGTATCGCCGACGAGTTGCGCGTGCCGACCTATTGCTACGAGGCTGCTGCCTTCACGCCGGAGCGTCGCAATCTGGCTGTTTGCCGTGCCGGTGAGTATGAGGCGCTGCCCGAGAAGATGGCTCACGAGGGTAAGGCTCCGGACTTCGGTGACCGTCCCTTCGATGAGGGTGTTGCCCGTACGGGTGCTACGGCTGTCGGCGCTCGTGACTTCCTGATCGCCGTAAACTTCAACCTGAACTCAACCTCGACCCGTCGTGCCAACGCCATCGCATTCGATGTACGTGAGAAGGGTCGTCCGGTACGCGAGGGCGGATCGCCTGTCGGCAAACCGCTCAAGGATGAGAACGGCAAGACGATCATGCAGCCCGGTACGCTGAAGGCAACCAAGGCGATCGGTTGGTTCATCGACGAGTATCAGATCGCTCAGGTTTCGATGAACATCACCAATATCTCGGTTACGCCGCTCCACGTTGCTTTCGACGAGGTATGCCGTGCCGCTAATGCGCGTGGCGTACGTGTAACCGGCACTGAGATCGTAGGTCTGGTTCCGAAGCGTGCGTTGGTCGAGGCCGGTCGCTACTTCCTCGAGAAGCAGCAGCGTTCGACCGGTATCTCGGAGGATGAGATCATCCGTATCGCCATCAAGTCGATGGGTCTGGACGACCTCAAACCGTTCAAACCGGAGGAGAAGGTGATCGAGTTCCTGCTCGAGGCTGACAACAAGAAGAAGAAACTGGTTGATCTGACCTGTAAGGGATTTGCTGACGAGACGGCAAGCGAGTCTCCGGCTCCGGGAGGTGGTTCGATCTCCGCATATATGGGTGCACTCGGTGCCGCACTGGGTACGATGGTTGCCAACCTCTCGGCACACAAACCGGGATGGGATGCCCGTTGGCACGAGTTCTCGACCTGGGCTGACAAAGGCCAGAAGTTGATGAGCGAACTGCTCTTCCTGGTTGACGAGGATACCGAGGCATTCAACCGCATCATGGGTGTATTCGCCATGCCGAAGGGTACCGAGGAGGAGAAAGCGGCTCGCAGCGCAGCTCTTCAGGAGGCAACCCTCTATGCAACGCAGGTTCCTCTGCGTACGATGCAGACGGCATTCAAGGTATTCGAGATCGTTAAGGCAATGGCAGAGGAGGGTAACCCCAACTCGGTAACCGATGCCGGTGTAGGTGCATTGGCTGCACGCAGTGCCGTGATCGGAGCTTGCCTGAATGTGAAGATCAACGCTGCCGGTCTGAAGGATCGCGAGGTTGCTGACCGTTTGATCGGCGAGGCTAACCAGATCGTTGCCGAGGCAGAGAAGGCCGAGCGTGAGATCCTGGCTATTGTAGAGAGCAAGATTAAATAATTAAGGATAAAAATAAAAATCATACGACAATGACTGTAAAGGAATTTCAGGAGCAGATCAAAGCGGGTATTCCCGATGTACTGCCCGCACCGAAGCCCTATGATCCCACGATCAACCACGCTCCGAAGCGTAAGGAGATCCTGACCGAGGAGGAGCGCGTTCTGGCGATCCGCAATGCACTGCGTTATTTCCCGGCAAAACACCATGAGGTGTTGGCCCGCGAGTTCGCCGAGGAGTTGAAGAAATACGGCCGTATCTATATGTACCGTTTCCGCCCCGATTATGAGATGTATGCGCGTCCGATCGAGGAATATCCGGCAAAATGCCGTCAGGCTGCAGCGATCATGATGATGATCCAGAACAACCTGGACAAGGCCGTGGCTCAGCACCCGCACGAGTTGATCACCTACGGTGGTAACGGTGCCGTTTTCCAGAACTGGGCACAGTATCTGTTGACGATGCAGTACCTCTCGCAGATGACCGACCATCAGACGCTGGTTATGTATTCGGGTCACCCGATGGGCCTGTTCCCCTCGCATCCCGATGCACCGCGCGTAATCGTAACGAACGGTATGGTGATCCCCAACTACTCGAAACCCGATGACTGGGAGCGTTTCAACGCAATGGGTGTTTCGCAGTATGGTCAGATGACGGCCGGTTCCTATATGTATATCGGTCCCCAGGGTATCGTACACGGTACGACCATTACGGTGCTCAATGCAGCCCGCAAGCGTCTGACCGAGGGCAAGAAGGATATCCGCGGTATGTTGTTCGTAACGGCCGGTCTGGGCGGTATGTCCGGCGCACAGCCGAAGGCAGGTGATATTTCGGGCGTTGTCAGCATCACGGCCGAGATCAACCCGAAAGCGGTTCATACCCGTTATTCGCAGGGCTGGGTAGACGAGGTTTACACCTCGCTCGACGAACTGCTCGCACGTGCGAAGAAGGCACAGGAGAACAAGGAGGTCGTTTCGCTGGCATACCAGGGTAACGTAGTCGATCTGTGGGAGCGTCTGGCTGCCGATGACTATACGGTAGATCTGGGTTCCGACCAGACTTCGCTGCACAACCCGTGGGCCGGTGGTTACTACCCGGTAGGTCTGAGCTACGAGGAGTCCAACCGCATGATGGCTGAGAACCCCGAAGAGTTCAAGAAACGTGTTCAGGAGTCTCTGCGCCGTCAGGTAGCTGCTATCAACAAGCTGACTGCCAAAGGTATGTACTTCTTCGATTACGGTAATGCCTTCCTGTTGGAGTCTTCGCGTGCCGGTGCCGACATCATGGGCGAGGGCGGTCGTTTCCGCTATCCTTCCTATGTACAGGATATCATGGGCCCGATGTTCTTCGACTATGGCTTCGGTCCTTTCCGTTGGGTTTGTACTTCGGGCAAACCGGAGGATCTGGCTACTTCGGACCGCATCGCTACCGAGGTACTGGAGCAGATGGCCAAAGAGGCTCCGAAGGAGATTATCGGTCAGTTGGAGGACAACATCCACTGGATCAAGGAGGCCGGCAAGAACAAGCTGGTCGTAGGTTCGCAGGCTCGTATCCTGTATGCTGACAGCGAGGGTCGTACCAAGATTGCTCTTGCTTTCAACGAGGCTATCAAGCGCGGAGAGATTTCGGCTCCGATCGTATTGGGCCGTGACCACCACGACGTATCGGGTACCGACTCGCCTTACCGTGAGACTTCGAACATCTACGATGGTTCGAACCGTACGGCCGATATGGCAGTTCAGAACGTTATCGGCGACTCGTTCCGTGGTGCTACCTGGGTATCGCTCCACAACGGTGGCGGCGTAGGCTGGGGTGAAGTAATCAACGGCGGTTTCGGTATGGTGATCGACGGATCGGAGGATTCTGCACGTCACATCAAGGAGATGCTGCTGTGGGATGTCAACAACGGTATCGCACGTCGTAGCTGGGCACGTAACGAAGGCGCCATGTTTGCGATCAAACGCGAGATGGAGCGTACGCCGAACCTGAAGGTAACGATGCCGAACCTGGCCGATGAGGCGATGGTTCGCAAGACCTTGAACGAGATTAAATAAACGAAAACTTTAAACGATTCATACGACAATGATTCATCAGATAAGTGCCGAACACCTGACTATTGACCGTGTTCGCGAGATTTTGGAGAACAACTATAAACTCGAATTGAGCAAGGATGCCGAGGCGCGCATCGTACGTTGCCGCGAGTACCTCGATCGCAAGATGGAGACGCAGAAGGAGCCTATCTACGGTATTACGACCGGTTTCGGTTCGCTCTGTAACATCTCGATCGACAAGGATCAGCTTTCGCAGCTGCAGAAGAACCTGGTTATGTCGCACGCCTGTGGTACGGGCGAGCGCGTTCCTTCGCAGATCGTGAAGTTGATGCTGCTCACCAAGATCCAGTCGCTTTCGTACGGTAACTCGGGTGTACAGCTCAAGACCGTACAGCGTCTGGTCGACTTCTTCAACAACGACGTGCTGCCGGTTGTTTTCCAGCAGGGTTCGCTGGGCGCTTCGGGTGACCTCGCACCGCTGGCCAACATGTGCCTGCCGCTGCTCGGTCTGGGCGAAGTTGAGTACCAGGGTTCGGTTCGTCCTGCAGAGGAGGTGCTCAAACAGTTCGGTTGGGAGCCTATCACCCTGCAGTCTAAGGAGGGTCTGGCGCTGCTCAACGGTACGCAGTTCATGTCTTCGTTCGGTGTATATTCGCTCATCAAGGCACGCCGCCTGAGCGAGTGGGCTGACCTGATCGGTGCCATGTCGCTCGACGCTTTCGACGGCCGTATCGATCCGTTCATTGACGAGGTTCACGAGATCCGTGCCCACAAAGGTCAGCTGACGACCGCTCGTGTATTCCGCAAGTTGCTGGAGGGTAGCGAGATGATCGCCCGTCCGAAGAAACATGTACAGGATCCCTACTCGTTCCGTTGCATCCCGCAGGTTCACGGAGCATCGAAGGATACGATCGACTATGTAGGTCAGGTACTCGAGACTGAGATCAACAGCCCGACGGACAACCCGACGATCTTCCCGGAGAAGGATATCATCGTATCGGCCGGTAACTTCCACGGACAGCCGATCGCTTTGGCGATGGATTTCCTGGCAATCGCAGTTGCCGAGCTGGGTAACATCTCGGAGCGTCGTATCTACAAACTGATTTCGGGTGCACGTGAGCTGCCTTCGTTCCTGGTTGCAAAACCGGGTCTGAACAGCGGTTTCATGATCCCGCAGTACGCAGCCGCTTCGATCGTAAGCCAGAGCAAGGGCCTTTGCTGGCCGGCATCCTGCGATTCGATTCCTTCGTCGCAGGGTCAGGAGGACCACGTCAGCATGGGTTCGAACGCAGCTACCAAACTCTATCGCGTAGTACTGAATACGGAGCGTGTACTGGCTATCGAGTTGCTCAACTCGGCTCAGGCTCTCGAGTTCCGTCGTCCGTTGCGTTCGTCGAAACCTATCGAGGCGCTGCTGGCAGCATATCGCAAGCACGTTCCGTTCGTTGAGAACGACCAGGTAATGTATACCTTGATCGACAAGTCGGTACGTTTCCTTCAAACTGAGAAGTTGTAATGTTGCTCGTTAAGAATATAGCCAAGATCGTCGGTGTGGACGAGAGCGGCCGCCTTCGTGTCGAGGGCAGCGCGATGAACACGCTGGGAGAGATCGATAACGCATGGCTGCTGGTCGAGAACGACCGCATCGCCGCATACGGTACGATGGACAAGATGCCGGAGGTTGCACCCGGCACCGAGATTGTCGATGCCGAAGGTGGAATGCTTTTCCCGTCGTTCTGCGACTCGCATACGCACCTGGTTTATGCCGGTTCGCGTGAGCAGGAGTTCATCGACAAGATCAACGGCCTTTCGTACGAAGAGATTGCAAAGCGGGGCGGCGGAATCCTGAATTCCGCCGACCGCCTGCACGAAACCTCCGAGGATGAGTTGTACGAGCAGGCAATGGAGCGCATCCGTGAAATCATTTCGATGGGTACGGGTTGCGTGGAGATCAAGAGCGGATACGGTCTGACAGTTGAAGACGAACTTAAGATGCTGCGTGTAATTCGCCGTATCAAAGAGACTTCGCCGATCACCGTTAAGGCTACGTTCCTGGGTGCTCACGCCGTTGGCCGTGCTTACAAGGGACGTCAGGGCGAGTATGTCGATCTGATTATCCGGGAGATGATTCCGGCCGTTGCGAAGGAGAATCTCGCCGAATTCATCGACGTATTCTGCGACGAAGGTTTCTTCACGGTCGAGGAGACCGAGCGCATGATGCAGGCCGCAGCCAAATACGGCATCGTTCCGAAGATTCACGCCAACGAAATGGCGGTTTCGGGCGGTGTACAGGTTGGCGTTCGCAACAATGCCCTGTCGGTTGACCACCTGGAGCGTATGGGTGCCGAGGAGATCAAGGTGCTGGCCGGTTCGCGCACGATGCCGACCATGCTGCCGGGTGCAGCTTTCTTCCTGGAGCTGCCTTTCCCGCCTGCCCGTCAGATGATCGAGGCCGGTTTGGGTGTGGCATTGGCATCGGATTTCAATCCGGGTTCGTCGCCTTCGGGTAACATGAAGTTTGTCTTGTCGCTGGCTTGCATCAAGATGCGCATGACGCCGGCCGAGGCAATCAACGCAGCTACGCTGAACAGTGCTTATGCAATGGGACTCAGCAAGGAGTACGGTTCGATTACCGTCGGCAAGAAGGCCAACTTCTTCCTGACGAGTCGCATCCCTTCGATTGAGTACATCCCTTACGCATACACTTCGCCGCTCGTTCGTCGGGTCTTCCTGCAGGGACGCGAGGTGAAATGTTAGAAAATAGCTCCGAAAGGGGAGCTACGGTGGTGCGGTATTTGCAGATAAACGGTTGATGAAACCTTTATCTATTCTGCTTGTCATGCTGTTGGGGCTGATAGGCGCATTAGAAGCACAGAACATGAAACCGTTGACCCCCGAAGAGGAGAGAGTGATTGTCGGGAAAGGGACGGAAGCGCCCTTTTCCGGCAAATTTTATACCCATCGCGAAGATGGAACCTATTGTTGCCGCCGTTGCGGTGCCCCGTTGTACCGGTCTGAAGACAAGTTCGATGCCGGTTGTGGCTGGCCCAGTTTCGATGATGAGATTCCCGGAGCCATTCGTCGCGAGCCTGATGCAGACGGCCGGCGGACGGAGATTCTTTGTGCCGCTTGCGGAGGGCACTTGGGTCATGTGTTTTCAGGCGAGGGATTTACGCCTAAAAATGTACGCCACTGTGTAAACTCCATTTCGCTCGATTTCATCCCGGCAACGAAGTCCGAAAAGAGAGCAGCCGCTGAGATCCGAAGGGATACGGCCTACTTTGCCGGTGGCTGTTTCTGGGGCGTTGAGTATATGCTCAAGAAGCTGAAGGGGGTGGAGAGTGTCCGTTCGGGCTATATGGGTGGTATGACCGTCGATCCCACCTATGAACAGGTTTGCAGCCATACGACCGGCCATGCCGAGACGGTGGAGGTCGTTTTCGATCCGACGCAGGTCTCGTATGAGACGGTTGCCAAACGGTTCTTCGAGATCCATGACCCGACCCAGGCGGACGGTCAGGGACCCGATCTTGGCGACCAGTACCGTTCAGAAGTCTTTTATACGTCGCCCGAGCAGAAGGCGGTTGCCGAGGATTTGATCCGCCGGTTGGAGGCGAAGGGATATGACGTAGTGACACGGGTAACCCCGGCCTCGCGTTTCTATCCGGCCGAGGAGTACCACCAGAACTATTACGAGCGCAAGGGGTCGACACCGTACTGTCACACCTATACCAAGCGTTTCTGATTCTATTGCGGGGCTTTACCCCGATTGTCAGGTGCGGTGCGAATCTTTATCGATATATTCCCAGACAGGAGCGGGTTGATAGCCCGCTCTTTTTATTTGTGCGACGGGTTATTTGATGCCACGGTTGCGTTTTCCCCATTTGGGGCGGATGTCGAGGAATACTTCGAAGTGGATGCCGGGCATTGGCCGCGAAAGGACCGATTCGTACTCCTCATCAAAGAGGTTCATGACTGAACATTTGATGGCCAGATCGGCCCATTTCGGGAAAAACTGCTTTTCGAGAGACAGGTCGTTCTTGAAGTAGGGCGCAACCCGTCCGGTGATCATGTCGGGCTCGTTGCTCGAGGTGGTGAAACGCTCGCTGTAATGACACCATTTGTACTCCATGCGCCATGTGCGGTAGCTCAAACGTCCGGTTACCGAGGAGGAGAACTCCGGCACATAGACGAGCTGTTTCCCGTAGGCCTGGTCGCCCTGGCTGATCGCTTCGCCTTCGTTGATCGATGGGGTCCAGGAGAAGTTGCCGTTCATTTCGAGTTGCCAATCTTTGGCCAGATTTACATCCAGCGATCCCTTCACTTCGACACCGTAGGCGTGTACCTTCTTGATGTTGCGCGGCTCCCAGAATCCCTTGAACGAAGGCAACCAGATGATCCAGTCGTCGATGTAGGAGTCGAACCAGGACGCTTCGCCGTGGAGCGTGTATTTTCCCTTCTTACCGACGGTAAATTCGATGCCGCAGTCGTAGGTGAATCCCGATTCCTTTTTCAGGTCGGGATTGCCGCCGGGCAGGAAATACTGGTCGTTGAGCGTAGGGTAGCGGTAGTTTCGTGAGATGGATCCCTTCATGATGACGTTGCCTCGTTTTGAGAGGACCAGATCGATGAATCCGGCCGGAATGAGGGGCATCCAGTCGCGCCCGTACATCTCTTCGCGCAGCGAGAGTCCCAGCCCGAGTCGCTCGATCGGCCTCCATTTTGCCGACAGGAAGCTGGAGAACTCGACCCGTGCCTTGTCATATCCGACGACGGCCGTTTGGTTATCCTGCGTAATGATGTTCTTGTCCTTGCTGACAACCGTATGCTGGTACAGCGAAACATTACCGGTAAAATACCATTTGTCGCCGATCGAATAGTCGGCATCGACCATTCCGTAGAGTGTATTGACCTTGCTGCGCGACTCGATCATCTTGTTCATCTCGCCGTTGCCTATATCGCGCGAATAGTCATACTTGAGATTCGTATAGGTATAGCCTGCTTTGGCTCCTACCTTGAAATCCTTACGGACTAGATCCCACGACAGCACGCCGCGAAAGGTCTGGTCGCGTTGTTCGTTGGTGTATTCCGAGTCGTTTTTGTAGTCGACATTCAGCATGGGAACACCTCTGCGTGAGTTCAGATACCAGGCCGAGAGGCCGAACCGGCTCCCCTTGCCGGTGTTGTAATAGGCCTCCTGCAAGAGGTGGAAATCGTTGAAATCGCCAGACTTGTTGCGCTCGATGGGGTAATAGGTGCCGATGATGTTATGATTTTCGTCCGTAATAAGCTCCTTTTTCTTGTAATTCCTGTATTTGAAGTCGTTGGCAGACGAAGAGTAGACGGCTCGCGTAGAGACCTGCCAATGGTCGTCACCATAAGTCAGACGCAGGAATTCGTCGAAGGTTTTGTACATGCCGATGCCTTGGACGTATTGCATGTTGAATCCCTGTGTGTCGGCCGGTTTGGTGGAGAGCATGACGGCTCCACCCAGACCTCCGCCCGTCAGGTTTACCGAGGAGGTCCCGTGCAACAACGAGGCATCGTCGATGAAGTAGGAAGGGATCATCGAGAAGTCGACCATACCGAGCATCGGCGAGTTGAGTTTCATGCCGTTCCAGGTGACTTGCGTATGCGAGGGCGATGTCCCCCGGAACGAGACGGTCGAGAGGGTGGCGCGTCCGTACTCCTTGACAAATACCGAGGAGCCGAATTTCAGTGCGTCGGCCATTTGCGAAGCGATGTTGTCGTGCAGAACGCGGTAAGTGATCTGAGTCTCCTGGGTTCCTATTTTTTTCATGGGACGATGCCCTATCACATCGATCGCCTCGATGTCGATTGTCCGTGCAGGCCTTTCCAGGGTGTCACCTCGAAGAAGGATTGTTTGATCGGACGATTCCTTGCCGAATGCGGGTAACAGTCCCAGGCACAGATATATTGCTAATATAACTCTTTTCATTTCAAACCAGTGCGCTTGATTTCCAGACAAGGAGCGGTTCCGCCTGTTGGTACTTGATTCGGCAGAATCGTAGCCCTTGCCGTAAAAACGCCTCTAAATTACCCATAAAAAATGGATTTTGGGGTGCTGTTCCGGATTTTCGTGCGAATACTCTCTTCTTTTAGAGCATATGTTGTTGCATACGTAATTATCTTTGCAGTGGAAAAAAGATAAAAAATGAAGTTGCTCAAGTTTATCAAGGATTGGATCCTGATCTTCGCAATCCTTGGCGGTGTCGGCGGCTATTTCCTCTATGCCAGCATCCCTTGGCTGGATTCTACGCATGAGATTGCGACCGAAGTGGTCGGTTTCGTACAGCCGCTGTTGATCTTTGCCATGCTGTTTCTGACTTTTTGCCGGGTGAACCCGCGCAAACTTCGGTTGTGTAAATGGCATTGGTGGCTGTTGGCTTTCCAGTCGGGAGTATTCCTAGCGTTGGCTATCGTGGTCATGATGCTTCCGCAGAATGGCCTGCGCATAGTCCTGGAGGGTGCCATGATCTGTTTTATCTGCCCCGTTGCTACGGCCGGTGCCGTGATTACGAAAAAACTGGGAGGAAATGCCTCGCATATTACGACCTATACGATTCTGATCAATATCGTGGCGGCCATCATCATCCCGGCCGTCATCCCGTTCGTACATCCCCAACCGGAAATGTCCGTATGGAACGCCTCGATCCTGATTCTGGGAAAAGTCTTTCCTCTGTTGCTCTTACCCCTGTTCCTGGCTTTTCTGGTCCGGTGGCTCTCACCTCGCCTGCATTTTATCCTGACCCACTACCACGAATTGGCCTTTTATCTGTGGGTAGTGGCCCTCGTGTTGGCGACCGCCGTTACGACACGGTTTATCGTACATAGCCAGGTGAGCCTCTCGGTGGAGTTGTGGTTGGTGGCGGTTACCTTTATCAGTTGCATCGTGCAGTTCGGCGTAGGGTGGAAAATCGGCCGGATCTATGGCGATAAGGTGACAGCCGGACAGTCTCTGGGGCAGAAAAATACCGTATTGGCCATCTGGCTCGGCTATACCTTCTTTACCCCGATCACCTCCGTAGCCGGCGGTTTTTACAGTATTTTCCACAATATCATCAATTCATACCAGTTGTACGAGCACAACAAGAAAAAAGGGCTGAAAAACGGTTGATTCGTTATTCCGGTTTCTTTGTATGAAAAACAAGGATAGAGAAAAGTTCTCTATCCTTGTTTTGTTTTTAATTTCCCCGATAGGTCGAGTATCCGTAGGGTGAAAGGGTAATGGGAACATGATAGTGGTTCCCGTCCTTGATCTCGAATACAACCTCGATGAACGGGTAGAATGACTCTTGTGCGAGAGATTCGAAGTAGGGACCTACATGATAGGTCAATTTGTATATGCCCGGGTTTCCTTTTTCGTCCATCTGTTCGAGGAAATCCTTTACCCGCCCGTTGTCGTCGGTTATCCGCTCCTCGAGCAGAATCCAGGTCTGATCGGAATTCAGTTTGGATAGCGCGATCTTTACCCCGGGTGCCGGTTGTCCGTTCTGGATATTCAGGATGTGGCTGGAGAGTTGATAATCCTTTCCCTGTGCTACGGATACGGTCGCAACCAGCAAAGTCAGAAGGGCTGTAAGAATGAAGTGTTTTCTCATAACCTTGGTGATTTTGTGTTTGACATACTCTTCGTTTGCAAAACTAAGGATATTTATGAATTGGGCAAGAAGAATAGTCTTGCAAGGTTATGAAAGTAGAGGGAGGAAATAAAAAAAACAGTCGATTGTCTAATCGACTGTTTTTGGCGGTATGGACGGGACTCGAACCCGCGACCCCCTGCGTGACAGGCAGGTATTCTAACCAGCTGAACTACCACACCGTGTTTCTGATTGCGAATGCAAAGGTAGTACAAAAAACTATATCTGCAAACTTTTTTCGTCTTTTTTGAAGAAAGAAAATTGGACACTTCCGTAACTTCTTGATTGCCAAAAGTGAGGATTGTCGGAAAAATTCATATTCTTCGAGTGCTCGAAGATCAGAAACCCATTCTGCGTCAATAGATCGCCTTCCAATACCAAACGAATTACCTGCTCGCTTCCTTCGAGATCGTACGGAGCATCTGAAAAAATGACATCGAACTGTTTGGAGCAGTTCTTCAGATAGAGGAAAACATTTGCTTTGACTGCGAAAAGATTGTCGATTCCCAGGTCGGAGGCTGTCTCCTTGATAAAGCGGAAATGGACCGGATTGATCTCGACGGCTGTAACGCTGCGGGCTCCGCGCGACGCGAACTCGTAACTGATCGATCCCGTTCCGGCAAACAGGTCCAGAACATCACACTCTTCGAAGTCGATCAGGTTGTTCAGAACGTTAAACAGATTCTCTTTGGCAAAATCCGTTGTGGGCCGAGCCCGTAAGTTTTTGGGAGGATTGATGGTCCTCCCCCGGTATTTGCCGCTGACTATTCGCATAGTGTAACGCGTTTGAAGTATTTTTTCAACAGGTGGGCATCGTCCGCTGCACTTTTCCCCGTCAGAATAGGGTAGTCGGATAGATTCATATCCCGGACGAATTCCGTAATATAAAAGAGTGTGTCTTCCGGAGTCGGAGCCGGCAACACTTCGGCCAGTCGCAACGCCCGATCGGGCCCCCATATTTTCAGATAAACCAGCTCTTCATAGCGAAAGAGCCAAATGGCAGGAGTGGACACCGTCGGCGTATGCAGTAGCGGCGAACTCCAAACGGGAGCGCCCGGCAATGTCTTTTCGAGTTGTCGAATGGCATTCTCTTCTACGCCCATCAGGGCGATCGCTTGTGATTTCGGATCGGAATAAATGACCGTCTCGCTCCCCGAAAGAGCCATTCCACTCAGTTCCAGTAGATAGTCCGCCGATTGCGGATCGAACAGTTCCCGAGGGACCAGGATCGTCTTGGCGGATATAACCTCAATCGTCTTTTTACCCTTTCCTCCCGAGATTCTCCCGCTCAGCGACTCCATAGAAAAAGAGTGCCCATCCAACCGAAGTTGAATGGACACATCCGTATGCTTTGACTGACTATTCGTCGCCCCAGTTACCTGCTTCATTGTTACCTTTCTCCATCGAACCGAATTTCAGACCTCCGTATTCGCCGAAGTTCTTTTCCTGGTCGTCGATCAAGTTGATTACCTCCTGACGATATTTAACCGTATCGAGGAATAATTTATAAGGAGCACGTACCTCCAGAACCGGGATAACGACTTTCGACTCGGTCGTGATCATGCCGGCCTCGATCTGGAACTCGGTCTGGTTGTTGGTTCCGGGGATATAACGCAATTCGCGAACCTGCTCGGGAGTGAGCTTTTTGGGCGAGAAGATCGTATCGATAGCGCGAACGAAGACGATCTCGCTGTTCTTGATACCTCTTTTCTTCAGGTTAGCCATAGCGGCCGAGTCGTTCTCATCCACAATCTTGCGCTCGAACTGCAGTGAATCGTTCAATACGAAGTTGATCAGCGAATCGAAGCTGTCCGTAAAACGATTGTACTTGGATTTGTAGTTGCGTTCTGCGGTACGGATGTCCTTAAGACGGTCGATGACCGATGCTTCACGTGCGGCACGCTCTTTTTCGAATTTGATCGGAGTCGAAATCTGCAGGTACATCGTGTAAACCAAGCCCAAAATGGCGATCGCCAACACGATTTCAAGTACGATTTTGGTAGTTTTTTTCATTGGTAAAGCTATTTCAATTAAATTTGTATCAAACTTTATCGGCGAGCGATCGCCTTTTCACAGCGATGTTACAGACTCACGCTATTGCGACCCAAATTTACGCTAAAATTTGTTTCGATACAACACCTGGTCAAAAAAAAATCATCGAGAGCCTTGCGGAATACCTTGCCGAGAGTGATCCTTCGGCCATTTTCGTATTGAACGGTTATGCAGGAACCGGTAAGACGACGTTGATCGCCGCATTGGTCGGGGCGCTCAAGCAGAGCGGGATCAAGCCGGTGCTGCTGGCACCCACCGGGCGGGCTGCAAAGGTGCTCTCCCGATATTCGGGAGAACCGGCACTGACCATTCATAAGCGTATCTACCGCCAACAGACAACAGCCTCGTATGAATCCAAATTTTCGCTTAATATCAATAAGGAGCGGGATGCCGTATTCATTGTGGATGAGGCCTCCATGCTGGCCAACGGATCTTCCGACGGGGCCATCTTCGGCAGTGGCGCGTTGCTCGATGATCTGGTGAATTTCGTGCGGGGAGGGCGCAACTGCCGGCTTATTCTGGTCGGAGATGATGCCCAGCTTCCTCCCGTGGGAGCCGACTACTCTTCGGCCCTTGATCCGAGAGCTTTATCCGTCTATGGTGATGTGATTTACACGTCGTTGGATGAAGTTGTGCGTCAGGAGGCACAGTCGGGAATCCTTTTCAATGCGACTTTGGTGCGCTGTATGTTGGAGAACGGGATTGTCGAGGTCCCTCGGTTCGAGATGGATTTTCCTGATATAGAGTCGATAGACGGAGGTGAGTTCATGGAGAAGTTGCAGGATTGCTACGACCGTTACGGACGGGATGAGACGATCGTTATTACCCGTTCGAACAAACGGGCGAACCGCTATAACGAGGGAATTCGGCGCTATGTTTTAGGAGCCGAAGAGGAGATCGAGAGCGGCGATCTGTTGATGGTGGTCAAGAACAACTACCACTTTACGGAACGGGAGGAGAATTGCCCGATGAACTTTCTGGCCAACGGCGACATTGCCCGTTTGCGTCGTTTGCGCCGCTTTGAGGATTTCTATGGATTCCATTTTGCCAATGCGGTACTTGCATTTCCTGATTACGACGATGCGGAGATCGAGTGTAAAATCCTGCTCGACACGATTGCGTCGGAATCTCCCTCGCTGACCCGCGAGGAGAGTAGCCGGCTTTTTTATGAGGTCGAGAAGGACTACCTCGATATCAAGAGCAAGATAAAACGCTTCAAGGAGATTCGGGAGAATCCCCATTTCAATGCCGTACAGGTGAAGTTCGCCTATGCCATTACGTGCCATAAGGCGCAGGGCGGTCAGTGGCGGGCGGTTTTTGTCGATCGCTGCCTGTTCGGCGACGAACCTATGACGCGCGATATGCTGCGGTGGCTCTATACGGCCTTGACGCGTGCTTCGGAAAAACTCTATCTGGTTAATTTCGACGAAAGGTTCTTCTGATTACACAAGAACATGAATTGACTATTTTTTTATTTTGATTATCAAATGAATAATATCAATATGACTCCGGAAAGACATCCCTGGGAACCGTTCCTGCCTGCCCACACCCATCTGTTGATGCTGGGAAGTTTTCCCCCGCAGCGCAAGCGTTGGTCGATGGAGTTCTATTATCCCAACCTGCAGAACGATATGTGGCGAATCTTCGGACATCTCTTTTTTGGCGAGCGCAACCACTTCCTGACCACCGATCGCAAGGCTTTCGACAAGGGCCGGATCGAGGCCTTCCTGAAAGAGAAAGGGGTAGCACTGTATGATACATCCGAGGAGGTGATTCGGTTGAAAGACAATGCTTCGGATAATTTTCTTCAAGTGGTACGGGAGGTTGATCTTCGGGTTTTGTTGCAGCGAATCCCTGGGTGTCGTACCGTTGCGGCAACCGGAGGCAAAGCTGCCGAAACAGCAGCACAGATACTCGGTTGCAGTGTGCCGGCAGTCGGCGAATATGCCGAATTCAGCGATGCCGGAGAGACAATGCGCCTCTATCGAATGCCCTCCACGTCGAGGGCCTATGCCCGCCCAATGGAGTGGAAGGCTGAATATTACCGGCGGATGTTTACACAGATCGGTATCTTGTAGCGTAAGTAAAAATTTTTTACTTTTGATATTAAAAGAACTTAGAACACTATATTTATATTTATGAAAAAAGTTATTCTTTCCATGCTCTGCCTGTTATTGGGGGTGGGAGTATGTGCTGCCAAAAAGAGAGACCGGAAGGCCGAGCCTTTTGTGAATGCACGTGAGGTTACTGTTACGGATGCATACAACGAGTTGGAGGTGATGGATATGATCCATGTCTTTCTGGAGGAGGATCGTGATCCCTCCATGGTAAGAATCGAGACGGAGGGTATCTCGGCCGACGAGGTGCAGGTCGAGGCCGAGTCCGGAATATTGACGCTCTCCTGCACTTCGGAAGGGCAAAAAGCCATGCGGAAGGGAAATTGGAAACGGAACCGTGCCCGCAGCATTAATGTTTACGTGGGTGTCGGTGCATTGGATAAGTTTATCTGTACCGGTATGGCTACTATTCATACCGAGGCGACGATTGAGCAGCCGTCGATTCAGATCGATATAACCGGGATGGGCGATGCCGAGATGAATCTGGCGTGTGATCGACTGCTGATGACGCTTTCGGGAATGTCCGATTTCAAAGGTATGGCCGAGTGTCGGGATGAGGCAAGAATCGATCTGTCCGGAATGAGTGACTGTCGTATAGAGGGAGAAACCAAAGACTTCAATCTCTACGTGGGCGGTATGAGTGACTATAAAGGCCAGATGTTCGAAGCATCGGGAAAGACCCGTTGTACAGTTTCCGGCATGAGTGATGCAAAGGTTAACTGTACCGGAACAATCGAATTGGAGCTCGACGGATGGAGTGGTCTTAAACTGAGCGGTGATCCGCAGGTACTCTCCTCGTCCGTGATGAAGGGATCGTCGCTCAAGATGAAAAAATAGATCCGTCTGCTGCGGCGACGTATTCAGTCTATATAAATCGGATATGTGCATGATCATGTCATGCACATATTTTTTCTACTCAGCAAAACGAAATCGAAAACTACGTTTTCGATTTGCCTCTGCGCTTGCCTTTTCTTATATTTGCCATAGTTTTTGTGAAGAGATGGCAATAGAGAAAAAATATGTCGAAACCCCTTTGATGAAGCAGTATTACAGCATCAAGGCGGTGCATCCCGATGCGATCCTGCTGTTCCGGGTCGGGGACTTTTACGAGACCTTCGGCGACGATGCGATCAAAGCCAGCAGCATCTTGGGAATTACCCTTACGAAAAGAGCCAACGGGGCCGCATCGTCGGTCGAACTGGCCGGATTCCCATACCATGCTGTGGATACCTACCTGCCCAAACTGGTACGGGCCGGCGAGCGGGTGGCTATCTGCGAACAGCTGGAGGATCCCAAACTGGTAAAGGGGTTGGTCAAACGAGGTGTGATCGAGCTGATCACCCCGGGAGTCGTCATGGGCGAAAACATGCTCTCCAACAAGGAGAATACCTATCTCGCATCGGTCTATTTCGGCCGGGAGACAACGGGTGTCGCTTTTCTGGATATCTCGACCGGTGAGTTCTATGCGGCCGAGGGAAGCGACTCCTATGTCGATAAACTGATCTCGAACCTTGCTCCCAAAGAGATAATCTACCAGCGTGGTTGCGAGGAGCGTTTCAAGGAGTCGTTCGGATCGCGTTATTATACCTACCGGTTGGATGAATGGGTCTTTACGGAGTCAATCAACCGGGAGAAGCTCTGCAAGCAGTTCGGCACGAATTCGCTCAAGGGATTCGGCGTGGACCATCTGTCAAGCGCCATCTCGGCCGCTGGAGCCATTCTTTACTACCTCGAATTTACCGAACATAAAAACACGGCTCATATCTCCTCGATCTCCCGGATCGACCAGGAGGATTACGTCTGGATCGACAAGTTCTCGATCCGCAACCTGGAGCTCTTCTCCTCGAACGGGTCCCGTGAAAAGTGCTCGTTTGCCGATGTGATGGATCGTACGCTCACACCGATGGGCAGCCGTCTGCTCAAACGCTGGATCGCAATGCCGATCAAGGATGTGGAGAAGATCAACGAACGTCTGGATGTGGTGCAGCGTTTTGTCGCCGATCCCGAGTTGGCCGAATCGGTGGCCGAGCAGATCTCGCAAATCGGAGATTTGGAGCGCATCGGCTCCCGAATCGCGGCAGGACGGGTTACCCCTCGGGAGATCGTGCAGCTGAAGTGTTCGTTGGAGGCGGTTGCCTGCCTCAAGAAATGCCTGGAGTCGAGCGAAGACCTCCGGTTGCAAGAGATGGGAAGTCGGATAGACCTGCTTGCCGAGGTGCGAGAGCGGATTGCCCGCGAAATCTATCCCGACCCGCAGAATAACCAGATTCAGAAGGGTGGGGTTATTGCCGATGGGGTGGATACGGAGTTGGATGACTTGCGCCGCGTCGCCCTGCACGGGAAAGACCTGCTTGCCCAGATTCAGCAGCGGGAGAGCGAGCAGACCGGTATTCCGCTCAAGATCAGCTACAACAACGTCTTCGGCTATTATATCGAGGTACGGAATGCCCACAAGGACAAGGTGCCTGATACGTGGATCCGCAAACAGACCCTGACCAATGCCGAACGCTATATAACCGAGGAGCTCAAGGAGTTCGAAGAGAAGATTCTCGGAGCCGAGGAGAAGATCCTGCAGATCGAACAGCGGATCTATGCCGAGTTGATCGTCTTTATCACCCATTCGTTGACCGGGTTGCTGCGCGATGCGGCGTTGATTGCCCGTATCGACTGTCTGCACTCGTTTGCCCGACTTGCCAAGGAGCGCAACTATGTCCGTCCGACGCTTGACAACGGAGCCCGGATCGAGATCAAGCAGGGACGGCATCCGGTGATCGAGACCCTTATGCCGGTCGGAGAGCAGTATATCCCCAACGACATCATGTTGGATGACAAGGAGCAGCAGATCGTCATGATCACGGGTCCCAACATGTCGGGTAAGTCAGCGCTGTTGCGGCAGACCGCGCTGATTATCCTGCTGGCTCAGATGGGGTCGTTCGTACCGGCCAAATCGGCCCATATCGGAGTCGTGGACAAGATATTTACACGTGTCGGGGCATCGGACAACATTTCGCAGGGCGAATCGACCTTCATGGTCGAGATGCTTGAGTCGGCCAGCATCCTGAACAACGTGTCGGACCGCAGCATCGTACTGCTGGACGAGATCGGCCGTGGTACGAGTACCTATGATGGTATTTCGATTGCCTGGGCCATGGTCGAGTATCTGCACAACCATCCGACGGCCAAGGCCAAAACGCTCTTTGCAACCCACTATCACGAGCTCAACGAGATGGAGCAGATGTATCCCCGTGTGAAGAACTATCACGTAAGTGTCAAGGAGATCGACCGTACGATCGTCTTCCTTCGCAAGCTCGAACGGGGCGGTACGGAGCACTCTTTCGGTATTCACGTGGCGCGGATGGCCGGTATGCCGGCATCGGTCGTGGCACGGGCCGAGGAGATTTTGAAAAACCTCGAGCTGGTATATGGCAACAACCAGATCGTTCCGAGCAAGAGCCCGAAACGGAATGCCCGCAAATCGGCTGCGGATGTAAAGGAGGCTGTCGAGGCGTGCGGACAACCTGCAACCATGCAGCTTTCGATGTTCCAGCTCGACGATCCGGTGCTGATTCAGATCCGTGATCAGATCAAGGGTATCGACATCAATTCGCTGACGCCGATCGAGGCGCTCAATAAACTGAACGAGATTAAGAAACTGACGGGTTTGTAATCGACCGCCGTCGGAAAAGAGAAAAGGGGTGAAACTCATTCACCCCTTTTTCTTGTTGGTTCGCTTTCCCTTTTTTAGAGAATCAGATCCTCCAGCCGGACTTTGGGAACATAGTGCGTCCCGTTCTCCCGGTAGTAGGCATGACTTTCGTCTTCGCCGATCTCGACCAGTTCGATCTTTTCGATGCCTTTGCCGATGGCCAGAATCATCAGCGGCGTATATTCCAACTGCAACTCCTCCATAATCTTGCGGCGGTTGAAGGCTCCGATGCAGATTCCGTTCAGCCCAATTTCGACTGCCTGCAGCAGCATACTCTGCGCCGAGATTCCCAGGTCGATATCTACAAAAGGCCCCTCTTCGACCGTCGAACAGATGACGATAAAGGCATTGGGTTCGGTGCCGGGCAGAGGCAGATGAAGTTCCGGCAGGGCAGCGCCGAGTCGGATGTGCGGCAACACTTTCGCCGCTTCGTCCGACAGTACGGGGCGGAACCGCAGTACCTGTTGGTTGCGGGCCGACGGAATACGGGTATTCACGGCGATGATCCGCCGGAGTTGGTCCTCCCGTACAATGAAGTTGGGATCGTATCCCCGATGGCTGCGGTTCTTCAGCAGTAATCGGCTTATCGTGGCATGCGGCTGGGGGTGGGTGGCAGGTCGATTCTGATACTCCTCCATCTTCCGACCCAGATAGTTGTCCGCCATAACTTCCGACAGTTAAAGTTTATTTTGCATTGATAAGTGCCTGTATGCTGCGTATCAGCATGGTAACGGCGACTGAGTTGAATCCGCCTTCCGGGATAATTACGTCGGCATACTTTTTCGAAGGTTCGACGAACTCCTCATGCATGGGTTTCACCGTGGTCGTGTATTGTGTAATGACCGACTCCATCGTACGGCCGCGATCCCTTACGTCTCGTAAGATACGACGGGCCAGACGAATATCCGCATCCGTATCGACGAATACCTTAATATCCATCTCGTCCCGCAGTTCCTTGTGGTCGAAGATCAGGATCCCCTCGACGATAATGACCTTCGAAGGTTTGACCAGGACGGTCTCCGCCTGGCGGTCATGATCCACGAACGAATAGACCGGGTGTTTGATCGGCACGTTGTGTTTCAGGGCGCGGACGTGCTCGACCAACATATCCGTATCGAATGCCTGCGGATGGTCGTAATTGAGTTTGGTGCGCTCCTCGTACGTTAATTCGGGATGGGCCTTGTAATAGTAGTCGTGGCTTAGCGTCACGACATCCTCGTCCTTGAAAGCCTCCTGCAACCGTTTGACGAGCGTGCTTTTTCCTGATCCTGTGCCGCCTGCGACACCGATGACTGTTACATCCATGATATTTCCTGTTGTTAAGGTTGAACCGTTCGCATATTCGTCGCGGTTGAAACGACGGGCGAGGGTATGAAAAAAGGATTGCCGCCCGCAAATCGGGAGCAATCCTTCGTATTCGTTGTTTTATGCGTCGATATTGGCGTAGTGTGCGTGCTTCTCGATAAATTCGCGGCGCGGCGGGACCTCGTCGCCCATCAGCATCGAGAAGATACGGTCAGCCTCTGCGGCATTCTCGATCGTCACCTGACGCAGGATACGCGTGTCGGGATTCATCGTGGTCTCCCACAACTGGTGCGAGTTCATCTCACCCAAACCTTTGTATCGCTGTACGTGAACGCCCTTGCCCATCTCGGCCGTAATCTCGTCGCGCTCCTTTTCAGTCCAGCAGTAGCGCTCCTGATTTCCCTTCTTGACCAGATAGAGGGGCGGGGTGGCGATGTAGACGTGTCCGTTTTCGATCAGCTCCTTCATCTTGCGGAAGAAGAGCGTCAGCATCAGCGTTGCGATGTGGCTGCCGTCGACATCGGCATCGGTCATGATGATGATCTTGTTGTAGCGGAGCTTTTCGAGGTTGAGCGCCTTGCTGTCCTCCTCCGTACCGATCGTAACGCCGATGGCCGTAAACATATTCTTGATCTCCTCATTCTCCCACATACGGTGCTCCTGAGCCTTCTCGATGTTCAGGATCTTACCTCGCAGTGGCATAATAGCCTGGAAGTTACGGTCGCGGCCCTGTTTAGCCGTACCACCTGCCGAGTCTCCCTCCACGAAGAAGATCTCTGCGATCGACCGGTCGCGGCTCGAGCAGTCGGCCAACTTGCCGGGCAGGCCGGCTCCCGAAAGAACCGTCTTGCGCTGTACCATTTCACGGGCATGACGCGCAGCGTGACGGGCCGTAGCGGCCAGAATGACTTTCTGCACGATGGCACGGGCATCGCGGGGATGCTCCTCCAGGTAGTTCTGAAGTGCGCCCGACATAGCCTGGTCTACGGCAGCCGAAACATCGTCGTTGCCGAGTTTAGTCTTGGTCTGTCCCTCGAACTGCGGCTCAGCGACCTTAACCGATACGACTGCCGTCAAACCCTCGCGGAAGTCGTCGCCGCTGATATCGAACTTCAGTTTGGCGAGCATTCCCGAATCCTCGGCGTATTTTTTCAATGTACGGGTCAGGGCGCGTCGGAAACCGGTCAGGTGCGTACCACCCTCGATCGTATTGATGTTGTTTACATACGAATGGACATTCTCCGAGAAGGAGTCGTTGTACTGCATGGCCACCTCGACCGGCACGCCGTTCTTTTCGGTGTCGATGTAGATGATCGACTCGGTGATCGCCTGTCCGCGCGTCGCATCGAGATAGCGGACGAACTCCTTGAGACCGTCCTCCGAGTAGAACTCCTCGTGTACGAAGTTCCCATTGTCGTCCTTCTGACGCTTGTCGGTCAGATGGAGATGGATTCCCTTGTTCAGAAAGGCCAGCTCGCGCAGACGGTTGGCCAGAATGTCGTATTTGTATTCGGTCGTAACCGTGAAGATCGTATTGTCGGGGTGGAAGGTGATAATGGTACCACGGTCGGAGCACTCGCCGATTACCTCTACCGGAGAGGTGGGGGCTCCCTTGCTGTAAGTCTGGCGGAAGATCTTGCCGTCGCGATGGATCTCTGCGATCAGCAGGTTGGACAGGGCGTTGACGCATGAGACACCGACACCGTGCAGACCACCCGAAACCTTGTAGCTGCCTTTGTCGAACTTACCTCCGGCGTGCAGAACCGTAAGAACAACCTCGAGGGCAGATTTACCCTCGTGGGCATGGAAGTCGGTCGGAATACCACGTCCGTTATCTTTGACCGTGATCGAATTGTCTTCGTTGATCACCACGTCGACATCGGTACAATAACCTGCCAGCGCCTCGTCGATCGAGTTGTCCACGACCTCATAGACGAGGTGGTGCAAACCCTTTTCGCCGATGTCGCCGATATACATGGCCGGACGTTTGCGAACGGCCTCCAGACCTTCGAGGACCTGGATATTGGAGGCGGAATACTCCTCTTCCTGCTTATTTATGTTTTTCTGTTCTGTGCTCATTGGATCTACTTAAATATAACGTACAAATATACGAAAAAAAGTCGTTCGCACAAGCAAAAAAAGTGAGCGGGAACAATTTTGGAGCGGGATTTTTCCCCGATTCGGAGTAAAAATCATCGAGCGGAGGGGTGTGAGTCCGACGCTGACGGCAGGTTGAAGCGCACAAACAAAAATCGGACACCGATTCGGTGCCCGATTCCTATCGGGTAAAGTGGTTGTCCGTCAGATTTTTTCGAACATGCCGGCTACATCCACCTCCTGGATCTTCCCATGAGAGAAAAGGATCGTACGCGAAGGATACTCCTCGATCAGGGCCGTGTTATGGGTGGACATGACCACGGCCGTTCCCTGTCGTGCAATCTCCTGGAACAATCGAATGATACCGTCGGCCGTTACGGGGTCGAGGTTGCCCGTGGGTTCATCCGCCAGCAAGAGTTTGGGACGGTTCAGCAGGGCGCGGGCAATGACCAGACGCTGCTGTTCGCCTCCCGAAAGTTCGAACGGCATTTTGTACCCTTTGGTCTCCAGCGAAACGACCCTCAGCACCTCGTCGATGCGTTTACGGATCTCGCTTTCGTTTGTCCAGCCGGTCGCCTTCATGACGTAATAGAGATTCATGAAAACGTTTCGGTCGGTGAGCAGTTGATAATCCTGAAACACGATTCCGATACGGCGACGCAGGCGGGATACGTCCCGACGCCGCATCTTGCGCAGGTCGAAACCGGCTACCGACCCCTCTCCCTCGATGAGCTGCAGCTCGGCATACAAGGTCTTCAACAATGAGCTTTTACCGCTGCCGACACGTCCGATCAAATAGACGAATTCACCGGCGTTGATGTCGAAATTCACATCCGACAAAATCAGTTCTCCCTGTTTCAGCAGTTTCTTTTCGGAACAGCTGCCGAACGGATCGTCCGTATGATAGATGGCCACGCCGCGCAGCCGGATTACGTTTTGTTCGCTCATAAGGTGATGCTCGTTTGTTTGACCAGCCAAAGGTAATAAAATTTCATAATTTTTTTATCACGAATCGCCAAAGAGTCCTGCTGTAAATACGATTTGTCGCAAAAAAGCGTTATCTTTGCAACACTTTCAATGAAATTCGACCCGAAAGGGGGTGACCGGTTTTGACAGCAGGTAGAGTTTGATTGTAAGCACGTCGAGCATTGTGTGGTGGCTCGTAAATCCTAACGCTCAAACTACAAATGGCAATAATAGCTATGCACTCGCTGCCTAATTTTCAAGGAAAATTAGCTTAATCACGGGATCCAAGGAGGTCTTGTGACGAGTATCCCGGAGAGTGGTTCCGCTCTTTAACCGCTTCCCATACGGGGTATCATTCATTTAGAGATAGTGCGGAGGAGCGTTCCGGCCGATGCGCGAAATCATAGGAACTGGGATCCGGGTTAGGTCGCTGCCTGCCAGACCCGGATAGAAGGATCAAACGGCGGCTAAGCGTGTAGAAAGCTTTCGGGTTCCTTGTTTGGACGCGGGTTCGACTCCCGCCACCTCCACAAGCAAAAGCCGCATCGAACAATCAGTCCGATGCGGCTTTTTTATTGGGTAGTAAAGATCAGGCAACTCGCATGGGGACTACGGGCTGCTGTCGGACTTCATCAAGAACTTTCGCCTGGTATTTCACCTTCGCGAAGTCGATCTCTTTCAGATCGAAACTCCGGATCGTGCTGTTGTACATCGTCCGGAAATAGATGATCCGGTTCGTAACGTCGCTCGATGCGGTCCACTGTGTCGCGCTCGGAATGTCGGTCGGCGTTTCATCTGCACCGAACTCGATTCCGATCGGAATGTCAAAGTTGTTCAGGATCTGGAAACTTTGCAGCACGCTCAGCAGACCGGTTGCCTGTTGCGGGGCGGTTGCCTGATAGAAGGCCGCACGGACAAAGCGTGATGGGGGAGTAACGTCGCCCGGAATACCGAACAGACCGCTGCCCGCGCCGAACGGACGGAGGGTGAGCGAATCCAGCTGCTGGGGAGCTACATTTCCCGGGTGCAGGTTGACATAGTTGTTCAGGTTGGTCAACTGCCAGTTGAAGTCGGGCGAGTTGGTCAGCACACCCAGCGGGTTCTCATAAAAGACGCACTTGCCGTCGATGATCTCCAGGACGATCTGATGCCCCGTCGCATCGGTAAAGCGCCAGTGTACGGTCGATGCTTCGGGGACAAGCGATACGACCCGTACGTGTCGGAATGCCTCCTTTACCTCTTCCACATTCTTGCAGGAGCCCAGAATCCAGGGGACGACCTGCAGGTCGGCGATGTTCCGGTCGGGATGCGCTTCATCGAACTCCTTGTATTTGCCATAGCCGGGGAAATAGAACAGCCCGGCGGCCAATCCCTCCTCGTTCAGCCCCTCGGCAATGAATTCGGCCTGTTCAACGGCAAATCCCACATATCCGTAACGGCTCGTAAAAGTCATGCCGGTCTTGTGTCCGGGAATGAGTGACTGTTGGACGTATCCGCGCGGAACGACCACATACTGGCTGTTCAGGAAACTGCCGCCCCATTCGATCGTGCGGGCGACGATGTGGCTACCGTCCTTGGCGGTCAGCGAGATTCCCGTGCAGGCATCGGCCCCTGACGGTAAGAAAGAGACTGTGGCAATGGCCACGAGCAGTGCAATAAATTTTCGTTTCATGGTATTGGTATTATTTTCGTCTTTTTTTCAAAAAAACCGATTCCAATAAAGTGCCAAAAAATATGCCGTTTTGAGGTTTGTCGACAAAATAATTCAACCGAATGCAAAGAAAAGTTGTTGTGACTGTCCATCGAACAGGATCAATGCATACCTTTGCGCCCATGTTGGGACTTTTTTACATCCTTCTTTGCTGGGCGATCGGCCAGGGGATCAGCATGCTGGCCAACGGCTATCTGCCCGGTAGCATCATCGGCATGATGCTTCTCTTCGTGGCCCTCCGACTTCGGATCATCAAGGCGGAGAGCGTTCGCCCCATTGCCCGGTTCCTGTTGGGGAGCATGGCTCTCTTCTTCATCCCGTACGGTGTCGGATTAATGGTCTCCTATCAGGTCCTGTTGGACAATCTTTGGGCAATCATCGTCTCGGGAGTCGTCAGCACCGTACTTGTCGTGGTCTGTGTCGGACGGGTCTTTCAACGATTGAATAAAAAAGAGCGCGTATGATACGGCAATTCATGGAGACGGATCTGGTCCTGCTGACCGCGACCATCGGATTCTTTTGTCTGGGCAGCGCCCTCTACCGGCGCACCCGATTCGCCTTGCTGCATCCCGTACTGGTGGGGTTTTGCGCAATGATCTGGCTGCTGAAAGCGCTCGGTATCGAATATGCCCATTACCGTCAGGCGACCGAGGTGCTCGATTTCGGACTGAGTCTCTCGGTCGTGGCGTTGGGCTATCTGATGTACGAGCAGCTGGAACACATGCGGGGACGGATGCTGCCGATCCTTACGTCGGTCGTCGTCGGATGCCTGGTCGGGGTGTTGAGCGTCGTCTATCTGGCCCGTCTGTTCGGGGCAGACCGGATCCTGCAAACTTCGTTGGCCCCGAAATCCGTGACGGTCCCCATCGCGGTTACGGTATCCGAACCGCTCGGTGGGGTGGTTACCGTTACTTCGGTGGTTGTTTTCTGTGTCGGAATTTTCGGCAGCCTGATCGGACCCTGGCTGCTTCGCCGCTGCGGGGTCACGGATCCGATGGCGCAAGGATTCGCCCTGGGATCGGCCGCACACGGCATCGGTACGGCCCGTGCAATCGAGCTGGGTGCCCTCGAAGGGGCCCTGAGTGGTTTGGCCATGGCGCTGATGGGTGTGACCACCGCCATCCTGTTCCCGTTGATCGAGAAATTTCTCTATTGACTTGTCCTTCTTCGAAAGTTGGCTATCTTTGCCGAAGGTTTCAGCTGGAATGACTTTTATGGAGTGGCTTTATTCTTTGTTTACAAGCGGGGGTATCGCGCATACGGTACTGATACTCGCCTTAGTGATAGAGGGCGGTATCTTGTTGGGAAAAATTAAAATCTGTGGTGTCTCGTTGGGGGTAACCTGGATCCTTTTCGTCGGTATCGCCGCCGGCCATTGGGGGGTCTTCATCTCACGGGATGTCTTGCATTTTATCCAGGAGTTCGGCTTGATCCTCTTCGTCTTTTCGATCGGACTACAGGTGGGCCCCGGTTTTTTCTCCTCGTTCAAGCACGGGGGATTGACACTCGTGGGACTGGCCTCGGCAATCGTTCTGCTGGGAGTGCTGGCGGCCTATCTGATCCATCTGGCAACCGGAACGCCGATCCCGACAATGGTCGGCATTCTGTCGGGTGCCGTCACCAACACACCCGGACTGGGCGCAGCACAGCAAGCTTACAGCGACGCCTGCGGCATTGAGGATCCGAATATCGCCCTGGGATATGCCGTGGCCTATCCGCTGGGCGTGGTCGGCATCATCTTCTCGATGCTCCTGATCCGCTACGCGATGCGGGTCAAATTCGAACGGGAAGACGAAGCGCTGGCCGCGATCTCCGACGAGCACAAATTGCCGGAAAAGATCTCGCTTGAGTGCACCAACAAGATGTTGAGCGGCCATCAGGTAGCCCATATTCGGGAGTTGATCAACCGCCGTTTCGTCATCTCGCGTATTGCCCATCCTGACGGGACGATCGTCCTGGCCGACGGCCGGAGCGTCGTTTCGCTGGGAGACCGGCTGCTGGTTATCTGCAGTCCCGAAGACCGGGAGGCGGTAACGGCCTTTTTCGGTGTCCAGATCGAACTGGATGAAAAGGCGTGGGCAAATAGCTCCGATTCGAAACTCATTTCAAGACGTATTCTGATTACCCGTTCAGAGATCAACGGGAAAACGTTTGCCGACTTGCGCCTGCGTACGCGTTTTGGAATCAACATTACACGTGTGAATCGTGCCGGAGTTGATCTGATTCCCTATCAGGGTATGCAGTTGCAGATCGGAGACCGAGTGATGGTCGTAGGACCGGAGGCTGCCGTACAGAAGGTTGCCGACGTATTGGGCAACTCACTCAAGAAACTTAAGCAGCCCCATTTGCTGACGATCTTCCTGGGTATTGCTCTGGGAGTTCTGCTGGGGTCGATCCCGCTGTTGAACGTACCGCAGCCCGTCAAACTCGGCCTGGCCGGCGGTCCGCTGATTGTCGCGCTGCTGCTGGGGCGCTTCGGTCCGAAGTTCCACCTGGTAACCTATACGACGATGAGCGCCAACCTGATGCTCCGCGAGGTCGGCATCGCCATGTTCCTCGCCGCGGTCGGCCTGAGTGCCGGCGACGGATTCATCGACGCTATTGTAGGAGGCGGTTATCGCTGGATCGGATACGGTGTCATCATTACGGTGCTCCCGCTGCTGCTGGTAGGCTTTTTCGCCCGAATCTGGCTGAAGATGAACTACTATACGCTCATGGGTCTTATGGCAGGCAGCATGACCGACCCCCCGGCACTGGCCTACGCAAACGGGACGGCCGGAAACGACATGCCCGCGTTGAGTTATTCGACGGTCTATCCGGTAGTCATGTTCCTGCGCGTATTGACTGCCCAGGTATTTATCCTCTTCGGATTATAATAGCGTCAGATGTCAATATAAATATCTCCGAGACGGGAATATAATTTTTCCGGACTCGGAGATATTAGTATATATATGATTGTCGTTATATATATACTAACCTTATAATCTCCAATGTTTATGAAACGTATTTATGG
>MHCFR05601__coassemble_794_pt1 | contig 40405 bp, 33 predicted proteins | sample MHCFR05601__metabat2_high_PE_060 | metagenome-assembled genome bin MHCFR05601
GGGATAATTACACTTCTACCACAATTAGGGCACAAGACAATGTTCCCTGCATCCTTTAGTGCTCCAGACTCCTGTTTTACCCTGTCGGGCAGAAATATTTTCTCTTTTTCCTGCCCTTTCAATGCAATAGTACCATCTGTATTTCTTATGAACAATGACGGGTATTTACGCACCCGGGCACTAATCTGCTCACTTTTTATCGCTTTTTTATCCTTTCGAACATATAACCTCTGTGAATTGATCTCCTCCGCTAATTTTTTTGTGCTCAATGGAGTTCCAGAGCTCTTAAGTACAGAAACGATCGCATCATGCAATGTCAACATACCAAAAAAGAATCTAACTAATCACAAGACCCCTAATATGATTTGCAAGTAAAATATAAAAAGAAAGTGTGGAGTCTCTTTCGCTTATTCAATAGAAGGTTCTGACAAAACCCGAAGAAAATAAACGAATACCCCACACCTGAATAGATATGGGATACAGAGGGTGTAAAAACATCCTCTCCACAATCTAAACAAGAGATGAGTGTCGTACGTTGTCCTTTTCTTCGAAAGAAAACTGTCAGATTCTCTATTGAGGACAAAGTGAAAAACACTTTCTAATATGTCTGAACAAACGCGTAAAGCGCTTATACCTTACAAATATAGTGTTTTTTTCTAAACAAAGAAAAATTATGAAACAAGACAATTATTAATATTTATTTCGAGACTTAGACTATTTTTGCAGCGTAAAACGTCCCGTTATGAACCGAGAGATTCTACGCTTAGCCATTCCCAACATCATCTCCAACATCACCGTGCCGCTGATGGGCATCATGAGTTCGGCTATCGCGGGACACCTCGACGACTCGGCCGCAACGATCGGCGCACTGGCCATCGGCGTGTCGATCTTCAACTTCATCTACTGGAACTGTAGTTTCGTCCGGATGGGTACAAGCGGACTGACGGCGCAGGCTTTCGGTGCGGGCAACTTCCGCGAATGCACCAACATGCTCGTCCGCAGCCTGCTCGTATCGGCCCTGTTGGGAGTGCTCATGCTGGCCCTGCAACGGCCTCTGGGAGAACTGGCTCTCTGGGCCATGAACGGCAATCAGATCGTCCGCGAATATTTCTATGCCCGAATCTGGGCCGTACCCGCCGGCATCGTCCTGTTCGGGTTCAACGGCTGGTATACCGGTATGCAGAATGCCGTCATCCCGATGTGTATCGCCATCACCGTAAACATCATCCACATCGTTACGAGCCTCTGGTTCGTTTTCGGCTACGGAATGGGTATCACAGGCATTGCCTATGGATCGGTCGTCGCCCAAAATACAGGTGTGGCACTGGCCGTTCTGCTGCTGTGGATCCGCTACCGGAAGCTCCTTACCCGCTTCTCATGGCGAGAGGTTATTGACTGGACACCTATTCGCAAATTCTTCATCATCAACCGCGACATTATCGTCCGCACGCTCTGCATCGTCGCCGTATATACCTTCTTTACGGCAGCATCGGCCCGTATGGAGGATCAGATTCTGCTGACGGTCAATACCCTGCTGCTGCAGATCTTTACCCTCTACTCCTACATGAACGACGGACTGGCCTATGCAGCCGAAGCCCTGACCGGCCGCTTTATCGGAGCGCGCGACGAAGAGTCGCTGCGCCGATGCACCCGCCGCTGTCTGGTCTGGGGCGGCGCCATCGCCCTCTTCTTCGTCGGCCTCTATCTGGCCGGATGGCGCGAACTGCTGGGGATCTTCACCAAATCCGACTCGGCGGACGCCTCGCTGATCATCGAGGCCGCCCGCGACTACGTCGTCTGGATCCTGCTGATTCCGATCGCAAGCGCCCTCCCCTTCATCATGGACGGCATCATGGTCGGAGCCACCGAAACGCGCGTGATGCGCAACTCGATGGTGCTCTCAACCATCGCCTACTTCGGAATCTTCTACGGGCTCTATCCGGTAATCGGGAACAATGCCCTGTGGATGGCCTTCACCCTCTACATGTTCCTGCGGGGAGTCATCCAGTGGCTGATGACCAAGCGGCTGAAACTTATCTATCAAAAAGCAAGGCTCTCGGAGTAAATTCAAAACAGAAACATGTTTGTATTCTCAACAAATAGCATAATATGAATTGTAAACTCATCACCGCATCCCTATTCCTTTCAGGAAGTTTATTTGCGCAAACACCCCAAGACAGTGTGCTGATTCAAGGACGTGTAACAGATTTCAATGGCAACCCATAGACAGCTGTACGGTAATGTGACAAAATTCCTCATTCAACAATACCATTGAGGTTTTGACTGATAACCATGGGTATTACTCAGCCCGCATACCCAAAGGGAAATACCAAAGTATGGCTGCCATTCGTCTGGATGTTTATCCGCATACGGCCAAAGCGGGGATATCCGATGCTGATCAACGTCTGGAATTCTGGGCATGGGACTTCATTGCCGACCGCGACACAACACTCAATATCCGCTACCATCGTATGGAGGTATACGGACTGCGTGCGTTTCATATTCCCGGAGGAATGCCCACGTACCAGATTTTTGTACGTCCCATGAGCCTGACCCGCTTCCAGCAAATTATAAAACAAGGATATGAGGCCACGCACGGAGAAGACTTAAGCGACATCAAACAGGATTCCATTGGCAAAAATGCAAAAGGGATCTTTTCTGCGCCGCACACGGATCAACTGAAAGTTACCGTGTGGATTGATGGAGAGGAGGTCCCCGTTCTGATGAAACAGGAGATCAAGGAGTACTATTCGGCCGATGAATACGGGAATGCCTATCTGTTGACTGTCGATCGTCCCCAAAGGACAACATCCTTGCCATACCATATTATCAAGGTAAAACTGGAAGATTTGGAATACGGTGAAAAAGGCGAGGGATTATATTATATGGAAAAAGATTCGTATGTAAAATAATACGTTCACCATACTTCCTTGGGAATCCGCCCTTAAACCTCATCAAAAAAAGAGTTCGGAAATAATCCGAACTCTTTTTTTTACAATTCAAACAGAATTATTGTTGCTGCATCTGCTCGTACAAAGCATTGTAGGCCTGATTCTTCTCCATCATACCCTCGCGATCACGCAGACGGAAGGTAAGCGCTCTCAACAGTGCAACCGGATCAAGCTGAGTCGCATCAATCTCATGAGCCTTCTCCAGGAACGGAATCGCCTCAGCATAAGCAGACAGGATCACCTCCTGATCGGCATTGGCCTCCTCCATGCTCGTATAACGCTTTGCATTGGCCTCCTCGTTCAGGGCATCAGCCTTCATGATGAAATAATATCCCGTGAAGAAATTAGCCTGATAGGAGGTAGGATCGATCTCAATGGCTTTCTGCAGCGAAGCGATTGCCTCATCGTAATTCTTCAACTCAACGAAGATCTGGGCTCGACCGAACCAGAGCTCGATATTCTGCGGATCATTGGCAATCGTAGCATCCAACTTCTCAATCAACTCCGAAGGATCTCCCAATCCCTCCTCCGTCGAATAGAGATTGATCAGGCTGGTAAGCAACTCCTGATTGTTCGGGAACTTGGTAATACCCTCCAGCAAGGTCTCCTTCGCTTTCTGCACATTGGCCGGATCATCCGTACGCTGGCCATAGTAGCAGTGATAGAGGAAGTAATAGAACTGACCATCCTCATCGACATATCCCATCTCCCGAGCCTTGAGCAACATCTCCTCACCACGTTTGAACAGTTCGTGATCTGCCGAACCACCTGCCGTAGCCAACATGCCGGCATAGTAGAGACGGGTCAGGTCAGGTGCCCCGAATGCAGGATTCATCTCGGCACGGAAAGCCGTCTCGAAAGCCTCGGATGCCTGTCTGAATTCACCCATCTCATTCAACGTATTACCCTGCTCCGCACAGAAGTTATCGATACGAACCAACTGCTCGCGAATCTTCGAGGCCTGTTTGGGATCGAGTTCATAGGCCTTGTCCAAAGCGGAGAGAGCCTTCTCGATAGCCCCGTCAAATACCTCGGCAGTCTGTTTCCAACCCGCAACCTGGCTATCCGACGAATAAACCGTCACATAGTCATAAACCAGGGCCATCATCGGAGTTTTGTTCAAGACAACCTCTTCGATCGAATTCGGCTCTCCCAGCAAAGCCATCACTTGAATATCCAGCAACATGCTGTTGGGATCATCGCTCAAATAAAGACCTTTTGTCGGCTGGATCGCAGCATCGATATAACTCTTTGCCAAATTAATCCACGTAGCTGCTTTCGTAGATTTTTTCGCATCGGCAGCTGCCGCTTCGTTCTTTGCAATTTTCTGCAACAAAGCCTCCTTGTTAAAGTCTTGTGCCTGTGCAGCCATACCCAGCAAAGCTGCTACAGACAGAGCCAAAATCAGCTTTTTCATAATGAACGTGTTTTTACGCTTTTAAAACGTGTTAAATTTATAATTGAGTTTTCTAAAAGTCTCTCATTACTCCTGGGACTCCGTGGTATTGGTCTCTTCCGAAACACTTGCCTCCTCTGTCGCAGTGGGGACTTCCGCATCACGCAGATTCTCCTCCGCGCTCGAAGGGACGACCATAACCGAAGCGATAGAATCTCCCTCTCGCAGATTGATGATTCGCACACCCTGCGTCGCACGACCCGCCACGCGAATCTGATCGACCGCCGTACGGATCGTCAAGCCCGAGCGGTTGATGATCATCAAGTCATTTTCGTCGGTTACGGCCTGGATTGAGATCAACTTGCCGGTCTTCTCCGTAATGTTGATCGTCTTCACACCCTTACCGCCACGGTTGGTAATACGATATTCATCCAGATCGGTCCGCTTCCCGTATCCGTTCTCACTGAGAACCAGCACATCCTGCTTGCTATCCGGTTCGATGCAGATCATGCCGATCGCCTCATCGCCCTCTTCGAGCGAAATACCGCGTACACCGGCCCCCACTCGTCCGATCGGACGTACCGTCTCCTCATTGAAACGGATCGCCTTGCCATCACGGGCCGCAATCATCACCTCGGCATTGCCGCTGGTGAGTTTAGCCTCGATCAACTGGTCGCCCTCCCGGATCACAATGGCGTTCACACCGTTTTGACGCGGACGGGAATAGGCCTCCAGCTTCGTCTTCTTGATCGTACCGTCCTTGGTACACATCACAATATAATTATTGTTGATGTACTCCTCGTCGGTCAGGCGACGTACATTGATATAGGCACGCACCTTGTCGTCCGGCTCGATCTGTATGATGTTCTGGATCGCACGTCCCTTCGAAGAACGAGTCCCCTCCGGAATTTCGTACACCTTCAACCAATAACAACGGCCCTTTTCGGTAAAGAACAACATCGTATTGTGCATCGAAGCCACATAGATGTGCTCGATGAAATCCTCGTCGCGCGTCGCACTACCCTTGGCTCCGACACCGCCACGGTTTTGCGTGCGGTACTCGGCCAGCGGCGTACGTTTGATATAACCCATGTGCGAAATGGTGATCACCATCTCCTCATCGGCATAGAAATCCTCGGGATTGAACTCCTCGGAAGAATAGACAATCTCGGAACGACGCTCGTCACCATACTTCTCTTTCACCTCGACCAACTCGTCTCGCACGATCTTCATCTGCAGGTCATGGTTGGCCAACACATCCTTGAAGAAGGCGATCTGGGCCTCCAGCTCATCACGCTCTGCCACCAGTTTGTCATACTCCAACCCCGTCAAGGCACGCAAACGCATCTCGATAATAGCCGAGGTCTGGGCATCTGTCAAACCGAACCGCTCGGTCATGGCCTGTTTTGCCAAATCGGGAGTCTTGGCTGCACGGATGATATGGATGATCTCGTCGATATTGTCCTGGGCGATCAAAAGACCCAGCACGATATGCAGACGTTTCTCGGCCTTGGCCAGATCGAACCGCGTACGGCGTACCACCACGTCGTGACGGTGGTCGACAAAATGGCGAATCAGCCCCAGCAAGTTAAGCTGCTGCGGACGGCCGTTGACCAGAGCAATGTTGTTCACCGCAAAGGAACTCTGTAGAGGCGTATTCTTGAACAGCGTATTGAGTACGACATTGGCCACCGCATCGTGTTTCAGGATAATGATGATGCGGGTACCGTTACGGTCGCTCTCATCATTGATATAGGAGATGCCCTCGATCTTCTTCTCGTTGATCATGTCGGCGATCTTCTTGATCATATCGGCCTTGTTGATCATGTAGGGGATCTCCGTCACCACGATACACTCACGACCGCTGGCCGTATGTTCGATCTCGGTGCGGGCACGCATGATCACCCGGCCGCGACCGGTCAAAAGCGCCTCCTTCACCCCCTCATAACCGTAGATCAGGCCTCCGGTCGGGAAGTCGGGCCCCTTGACATATTTCAGCAGCTCCTCACACGCGATATCCGGATTGTCCACATAGGCGCAGCAGGCATCGATCACCTCGCCCAGGTTATGGGGTGCCATATTGGTTGCCATACCGACCGCAATACCGCTCGATCCGTTCACCAGCAAAAGAGGAATTCGCGTGGGGAGCACCGTCGGTTCCGGAATCGTATCATCGAAGTTGAGCGTCCAATCGACCGTATCCTTGTCGATGTCGGCCATCACCTCGTCGGTAATCTTCTGCATACGGGCCTCGGTATAACGCATGGCTGCCGGCGAATCACCGTCCATCGAACCGAAGTTACCCTGACCGTCCACCAACGGATAACGCATCGACCAATCCTGCGCCATGCGCACCATGGCCTCATAAACCGAAATGTCACCGTGGGGGTGGAACTTACCGAGTACATCACCGACAATACGGGCGGACTTACGGGTCGGCTTATCCGAATAGAGATTCAGTTCGGCGCTCATATCATAAAGGATGCGTCGGTGTACGGGTTTCAAACCGTCGCGCACGTCGGGAAGTGCTCGCGATACGATCACCGACATCGAATAGTCGATGTAGGCCGACTTCATCTGCTCTTCGATATTGATTGGAATAATTCTCCCGATCAATCCCGCGTTCTTTTCTTCTTCTGTCAACATCTTTTTCAGTCAGTTTCTTCTATCTCTTCTTCTAATCCTTCTTTTGCAGCAATCCTCAACCGATTATCGGCGAAGGCACGCAATTCGATCTCTTCCGATACGAATTGCATCTATTAACAAGCAAAAATAGCATTAATTTTAAAAATGGCCAATTTTAAGCAGGATAAAATGGAGCCATCCCGCAATATTCCCGACAAAACCTGCCATTATTACCCCTTTTCAGGCGATTTGAACGCCTAAAAAAAAAGACACGACAGGAGGTCGGACTTTCCAACAAGAAAAACGAGAATATTCACAGAGAATGTTCCCATATTCCATAAAAAGCCCCCTTCATTTTGTTCTTTTTATCCAAAAATAAGGTCTTTTTTATCTTTTCCTCAAGAGGAAACTCCCTTCAGCCCTTTCTTTCTCAAAAATTTTTATATATATTCATGCTCAGAAAAAAACCTCACCCTAAAATCAAAAGCCCTCCGGAGATTCTCTCCGAACAGACAATACGATTTTACCTCTTTTTCACACCAAGCTCTTTACAACGAGCAGAGATTCCCTTGCCATACACCTAACCTTTAATAAATATTATGCTGCTATGAAAAAATTTCTACTTGTTTGTGCCTGCGCGGCATTGATTGGGATTAATCGGCATGAGTTGTGAAAACAACGATCCGGAGCCGATTCTACCACCTGAAATCACAGTCGGGACATGCGATATGATCGCCGCAGAGGGCGGTCCCGCCTCCATCTCATACCAAATCACCAACCCCATATCCGAGACAACCCTTCCCCAAGCGGAATCCAGCCAGGAGTGGGTGCACTCTTTCCAAGTATCCTCCGAAGCCATCTCCTTCACGGTCGATGCCAACGAGTCGGAACCCGGATCCGAACCGCGTACCGCAACGCTGACGATCACTTATCCCGAAGCTCAACCCGTAACGGCTACGGTAACACAAGCCGCTCCCACATCCGACCCCGAGAAAGAGCTTTCCTTTACGATCGAAATCGTTTCCGAAACCTCTTCCGGAATAACAGCGACCATCACCCCTTCACAAAACGAGGCCACCTATGTGGCAAGTCTGATCTATGTAAGCGACTACACGACGGACGAAGAGCTGATCGCCAACGATATTAAAAGCTTTCAAGAGGAAGACTGGATGGGGAATCCGGGGCAAATCGCGGATCACCTGCAAACAGGAACATTGACCGAAAAAATGTTCGGTGCCTACAAAACAGGCGAAGTCTACATTTACGCTTACGGTCTGACGGTCGACGGCGAAGCGACCTCTGCCGTCTTTAAAGAAAATGCAATCGTTCTTGATCGTCCTATCATCACCACTGATCCCGACTACACGGCCAGCTACGCTCCCCTGGAAGTCCCTGTAGAAGGAGGACAATTCGAAGTGGCCTTCTCTGTCGAGAATCCGACCGAAGGGGCGGAAGTAACCTATGAGTTGCAATGGGGTGTCGAATGGGTACACGACATCGTACTCTCCGACGGGAAAATTTCCTTCACGGTCGACTCGAACGAAGCGGCCGAGCCCGGGAGCGAGCCCAGAAGGACCTTCTTCAATCTGGATTATCCGGGAACGTCATCCCGCCCCGCAATCAACATCCGTCAAGCGGCACCCGAAGAGGGCGAGGGAGGTGGACAGAGCGGCGATATTACGGATCTACAGATCGATATTCAGATCGTATCGGTCAACACCGATGGTCCTACCGCCACCTTCATCCCGTCGGATCTCGGAGCCACCTACATCGTAGGAAAGATTTATGTAAACGACTACACTACAGATGAAGATCTGATCACTACCGAAGTCGATTACGTAAAGAATGGATGGACGGATCTGATTACCGGAGAGCTTCCAAACAGATTCTTCTGGACATGGAAAGCAGGTGATATGTACGTATATGCCTTGGGCATAAACGCCGACGGAACGGTTACATCCCCGCTATTCAAGAAGATCGTCACTATCCCCGCCGCTCCCACAATCACGACCACCCCGGAATATTCCTACTACAACCCCCTACAGATACCCGTACAAGGAGGTACGTTTGATGTAACCTACGTCGTTGAGAATCCGGTCGAGGGAGGAGAAGTTACCTGCATACCGCCGTTCGGTGTCGAGTGGGTTCATGACTGCGTCGTTTCCGACGGCAAGGTAACCTTTACGGTCGACTCGAACGAAGCGGCCACCCCAGGTAGCGACCCGAGAGTAGCCTACCTCAACCTGGAATACACAGGGGCTACGGACCGGGCGACGATCACGATCAGTCAGGCTGCTCCGACAGAGTAGCTTAACGGCTAAATTTCAATACTCTACGGTCGGGACAGTCGGCCGTAGAATCGACACCATCCCTTCCCATACTTCTCTATTGCACGGCGGCTTAATAAAAGTCGCCGTGCAGGGGAGGTACGGTAAAAACCCAACCCGAAAAAACTTCGATACGATTCGAATCATCGAAAGGAATCGAACTCGAAGCCGGGGAAAAAGACGAACAAAACCCTTAAACATTTGTATGTAAAAAAATATATCACGAGATAAAACCATGAAAACTATCTTTTGGACGACAGCGATTCTGTTCCTGTCCGGAATATTCGCAATCGGTTGCAGCAACGACTCCACGGAAACACCAGAACCAACTCCGATTATTACGACCGGGACTGTTCCGGCAGTCTCGTCCGAGGGTGGCTCCGTTACAATCCCCATCGAAATCACCCCGGCAACCGAAGGTGTCCTGCCAACGGCAACATCGGATCAAGCATGGTTGGAAGTTACCGGTGTCTCGATGACGGAGGTAGCCTGCTCCGCCCAGAAATATATGGGAGAAGAGACCCGCTCGGCTATCGTTACGATCACATATCCAGGAGCCGAATCAAAGCAGGTTTCCATCAAACAGAGCGGCAGCAACATCCAATGGGTGGAGTTCGAGATCGAGATCGTCGAGGTCAGATCCCGGCAAGCTGTCATCAACTGCATCCCGTCCGATCTTGAAGCCACCTATATCGGCATGGCCTGCAAGCAATCGGAAGTGGATGCCTTCACCGATGAAGAGCTTATTCAGGATAACTTCGAGTACTTCTACGAATGGGGGCCCTCCTTCGGAGCTACGAACGATGAAGAGAGCCTCGAGTTGTTCCTGCGCAGCGGGGCCATGGAAAATTACGAACTTCAGTTGGATCAACCTGAATCCGACTATTGCTTCATTGCATACGGTCTTAACTCGGATGGGACAGTCACCTCTTCCCACATATTCAAAAAATCATTCCGCACGACGGCACCTGAACAACAAGAGCTCTCCTTCCAAATCAGTGTACGTCCCGGCATCGATTACACACAAGTGAATATCATTCCCAGCAGCATACATATCCCCTATTTGTGGGGTGTAATGCTTAAGAGCGAATTCGAGGCTCTGGGTGAGAACCCCGCTCAGGCGATCATAGACGACATCCAGGCCAAAGTCGATGCTGCCGTTGAAGCAGGAGATGAAGCCTATTTCGGCGAATATACCGTTTATCATAACCAAAAAGGTAGTTTCAAAGACCTTGTCGAAGGAGAAGAATACGTGGTCTATGCCTTCGGCTGCGATGTAAAGGGATACCTTATCTCCCCGATTCAGACTCAACTGTTTACCGAAACACGCCTACAGAAGGTCGACTGTTCGTTTACGATGAGTTTTCCCAATACGCGCGCCACCATGTTCACCTGCAACATTACCCCGTCGGACAATACCGTTCGCTGGGTCGGCTATACGCTGCCTTATGAAATGATGGAGAACTATCTCTCGATCGAGGAGATGACCGAAGAGGTAATTTCGATCTTAGACGGTATGGAAGGATTCGACTGGGCAACCAACACCGAATATATCCACACCGGACAGCAGCAGCTTACGAGCTACGATCTGCTCGGCGGCGAACTCTCGCCGGAAACCTTACAGTTGGTTGCCGTTTTCGGTGTCAACGAGGAGGGGTGCCGCATCACGGATGTCATTCAGAGCAGCGTTACGACGATTGCCGCCGGCTCCCCGTCGCAAATGACCATCGAGATCACTCCGAAACTTATAGACGGCTATGACGTTGAAATTAAATTCAAACCGTCACTCAAGGAGCTCTACTTCTACGATATACAGCCCACCGAGCACTTCGACTCCTACGAATCGGAACAGACCTATATGGAGGACCTGCTGTACTCCTACAGCAGCCTTCTGCTCCCGTACAAAGAGACCGTCGGTGAAACGGTTATGACCGCATCGGGACTCAAGCCCGGCACCGAATATATGGGACTTGCTTTCGGTATCGACGGCATTATCTCGACCCCGATGTTCTACGAGCGCTTCACAACGGCATCGGTTCCGATGGGCGGTTCGGCTCAAATCACCAACATCGACATCAAGATCGAGGATGGAGACGCTTATTATGAATCCAACCCCAGCATGTACGCAGACCTGCAGGGAAAAGCTGTCGTAACATTCTCCGTCTCGAAGAGCAGCGAATCGGCTCTCTGCTATCTGGCCTGTCTCACCAACACCGCTCCGGGCATGAGCGATCAGGAGTTGGTGGATCTGCTGGTCGGTTATGGCGACACCGAGGACTTTACCTACGTATTGGAATGGGATCAGAGCGCTGATGTAATGGCTGTGGCCCTGGATCAGGCCGGTATGGCTGGTTCCTTGTACAAGAAAGCCTTCACGCCTCGCAAGAGCGATATCCAGACAAGTGCCGTAACAGTCGGCCGTAAGGTACACTCTCTGGCGGAGCAACAGCGCGCTCTTGAACAACGCATAGAGAGACATCAGGCTCAACCGGCACAAAATGCAACGACGGCCTTGTTCTCTCTGATGCCTCAATCGGATATGCCGAGAAACACGGAGATGGTCGTAACTACGATCAGCAACAAGGCTACGCATCCCTCGTTGGTGCGAATCCGCAATTCAGCCCGTTAACAGGAATCACCTGATCTAAAAAAGGCAAACCGCCTTGGATCCCTTGAAAAGGGGCAAGGCGGTTTGATTTTATCCGGGATCTTCCCCGCCAATATATCACACACGAAAAAGCGGCTCCTGTTTCTCAGGAACCGCTTATAACTTATAAATTCGGAGAGATATATCTACCGGAAATCAATCCATTCGTAATCGGGATATTTGCTGCGATCGAAAGCTCGTGCCGAAGCCTCCCGTTCGGAGACAGCCCGAATATCGATACGTACCCGATCCCCATCGACCTCATAGATAACCGCAACAGGCATCGATCGTGTCGTATCGACTTCGATATCGATCGCCCCGACAGCCGAACGGACACTCTTCGGAGTCAGGCGGATTACAGCCATCTGGTCCGTTTCATCGAGCAGTTCGGTTGCGTATTCACCCTCTACGAAATCGAATGCACGGGTCGGATTGTTCAGCAGGTTATGCGACTCAAGATCGACCAGATCGATCACGATCTCCCGTTTCGAGGAGTTCACCTCGTAGCGGAACTGGGCATCGCCATAGGCCTCCATGTCGTTCACCTGCATATAGTAATTAGGACCGTTTACCTCATAATAACCGGGGATTGCCCCATCGGCGGTCTGCACTTCGAAATCCACGCTGTATCCGCTCATCTGTGTGAATGCGGAGGTAAGTTGCCGCAATACGGCAAGCGAGCGGTCTTCGGCCCGGACTCCGGTCACGAAGAGCAGTGCCGCAAGTCCAATCATCCATCGTTTCATCATCTATTATCGAAAAGTTTGATCCATCATCAGAATACACCCAGATCCTGCAGCCGGGCTTCAAGCGAAGGCAGGTCGTGATAAAGGATATCACGCGGCTTGGCTCCCTCCTGACGCCCGACGATTCCGGCTCTTTCGAGCTGCATCATGATACGTCCGGCGCGGTTGAAACCGACCTCATAGTTGCGCTGAATCGAAGAGGTGGAGATCTGCCCCTGCGATACGGCGGCACGGGCCACCTCGGCAAACAACGAGTCATACTTCATCGGAGCACCGGATTCGCTGCCCAGCGAAGGGGAGTCCCCGCCTGAATCGGGCACATAGTCCGGCAAGCGATACGCCTCCGTATATCCCTGCTGCTTGGCGATAAAGTCAACGATCCGTTCCACCTCTTTCGTCTCGACCAAGGCACATTGGATACGGAACAGTTCGCCATCCTTCGAGAAGAGCATATCGCCCCGACCGATCAACTGGTTGGCTCCCGGCTGGTCGATGATCGTACGCGAGTCGATCATCTGCATGACACGGAAAGCGATACGGGCCGGGAAGTTGGCCTTGATACCACCCGTAATAACCTTCACATCGGGACGCTGCGTGGCAATAATCAAATGGATACCGATGGCACGCGCCTTCTGGGCCAGTCGCATAACGGGTCCCTCCACTTCGCGGGCCGTCATAATCAGGTCGGCAAACTCATCGACCACCACCACAATATAGGGCAGATAACGGTGTCCCTTCTCGGGATTCAACTGTCGGTTGACGAACTTCTCGTTGTATTCGGCAATATTACGCGCTCCAGCCTTCTTACACAGTTCCAGACGATTGTCCATCTCCGTACAGAGCGCATTGAGCGTATAGACCGCCTTGCGCGGATCGGTGATGATCGCCTCCTCCTCGGACTCCATCTTGGCCAGGAAGTGCTTTTCGATCTTGGCATAGAGCGAGAATTCGACCATCTTCGGGTCGATCATCACGAACTTGAGCTGCGACGGATGTTTCTTATAGAGCAACGAGGTTATGATCGCATTCAGACCAACCGACTTACCCTGTCCGGTTGCACCGGCAACAAGCAGGTGCGGCATCTTTGCCAGGTCGAATACATAGTTCTCGTTCTGGATCGTACGGCCGATCACCACGGGCAACTCCGCCTTCGACTCCTGGAAACGGAGCGAGCGGATGGCCGAATACATCGAGACGATCTGCTTGTCCCGATTCGGCACCTCGATACCGATGGTTCCCTTGCCGGGAATCGGGGCAATGATACGGATACCGAGCGCCTTGAGGCTTTGGGCAATATCGTTTTCGAGGCCCTGGATCTTGGAGATCTTGACTCCCTGTGCCTGTACGATCTCATACAGGGTAACAGTCGGGCCTACAGTCGCCTTGATCCGCTGGATCGGAATACCGAAATCCTTGAGCGTCTGTTCGATCTTCGATTTGTTCTCATAGATCTCCTCATCGCTCACCTGCGAATCGGAGGTATAATCCTCCAACAGCGACACAGGCGGGCGCTGGTAATTATTCAGATCCTTCAACGGATCGTACAGGTTGTTCTCAATGCTCTTCTCATCCACGACCCGGGCCTGATGCTCCTCAACGGTTACAACAACACCTTCCGGCACCGTTTGAGCCATTCTCGGTTCAAGGACAGGCATGGGCCTCGGTTCCGGAGTCGGTGCCAATTTCGGTTCCGGAGTCGGTTCCGGATGTTTTACGAGCGTATATTCAATAAATCCATCCTCCGTCGTTACCATTTCAACTCCATCTTCGGGAGTCTCCTCATCGACAGGGCGTTCTGCCTTCTTCTCGGGTTCCGAAGGAGCAGCAGAAAGGTCGAATTCCGTAAAGACATCATCCCCGTCAGCTACCGGAGGACCAGCCAGCCGTACCGAGGTCATCGTCCCCTGTCCGGAGGTTGCCTTTTGCGCGGCAGACGATTCCTCTTTTGCCGAAGGTGCTTCTCCCGGAACAATCTCCAGGAAAGGACTCTCCTCCTCGATCTCGGCCAAAGGTTCTTTCGGTCGCTCGATCGCAACCTGAGCAGGCTCAGGTTCGGGTTCCGGCTTGGGTTCAGGGGGTACGGGCTCCTTCACATCAGCGACAGGGCTCTCCAGTGCAACCGGCGTTTTCTCGACCGCAGGCGTCCGTTGGGGTTCAGGCCCTGCATCCTCCTCCTGCTCCCCGCGTTCTGTCGCATGGGCAACCGAATGCTTGACCAGATCGACGATCTTCTCGCCCTTGTTTACCATCACATTACCTGCCGTATTGACCGTATTGATGAAATTCCGGTTGATGAAGACTCCTGTCAGGATCCAGGCTCCCAACAGCAACAGCAGATTCCCGACCGTACCGATCGCTCCGGTCAGCATACGCGAAACCTCGATACCGAAAGCACCGCCCCAACCGCTGCCAAAAACCGCCCATTTTTCGTCAAAAAAGAATCCGAAGGTAAGCGACCCCAGAATCAGGATCATCAAGGCGCTGAGTACCGAATGGTTGATCAGCAACGGGCGCTGGCGGATGATCCGAATACCCAGCATTACCAGAATAACCGGAAGGATGATTCCAAAAAATCCGAACGAACGCCCCACAAACCGCTCGGCCATCCAGGCTCCCCAATATCCGCAGGGATTCTCGACGGCAGCCGCCAGATCCGCCAGACGGGGATCCTCCGGAGCCGTGCCCGAAACCAGGCTCATGTCGGCCCGCCAGGTGAAATAGTAAAACAGGACGGAAGCGGTCAGATAGAGTCCCGTAAAAAGCAACAGCAACCCGAAGATCCAACGCATGCTGTCGCGGTTGGTACGGGTCGGCGCACTCTTCGTACTTTTTGCCTGGTTATTTTTCTTTGGGGCTGTCATGATCGGGACGCTTGATAAATCAAGCGAAGATAAGGCTTTTTTCCGAAAAGATCAAAAAAAGAGAATTTCAAGTAAAAAAACGCGTCCGAGCTAATGTGTCTCTCCGGCGATATTCTCATCTTGCTCAAAGGCCTTGTATTCAAGTCGTTTCCGATACTCTTCGTCAGCGAATGTGATGAAATCGCAGTATGGCGTATGTCCCGGCTCGGCGTGCAGATCGTTCTGATCGAGCAACTGCCCCACCCTTCGGGCCACCGCCGGCGACGGATCGACGATCGTCACCCCACGGCCGGCAACAATACGCTCGAAAACCGGCAGCAAGAAGGGGTAATGGGTACAGCCGAGGACAATCTGATCCGCGCCTCCTTCGATCATCGGGTCAAGGATCCTGCAGACCGTATCGAATGCCTCCCGAGTATGTTCCCGGTTGGCCTCCACCAATTCGACAAAGCCCTCACCCACAGCTGTCAGGACCCGAATATCGGCCCCGTATCGGGCAGCCGTTCGCCGGAACAGATCACCGTCCAGGCTCCGGGCCGTAGCCAGTACGCCGATCACACCCGTTCGGGTATGCAGCGAGGCCGGTTTCACGGCCGGCTCCATCCCGACAATCGGCAGGGTGTTGTATTTTGCCCGCAGGAACTCAATGGCAGCCGCCGTCGCCGTATTGCAGGCAACAACCACCATCTTACACCCCATAGCGACCAGCTTTTCCACGGCCTCATCAGCCAGTTGCCGTATCTCTTCGGCCGGACGGGCCCCATAGGGACAGTTTTTGCCATCCCCCAGGTAAATGAGCGACTCTTCGGGCCATTGACGACGAATCTCACGCCAGACGGTCAGTCCGCCAAGCCCCGAATCATATACACCGACAGGACGATTATCCATTTTTCTGCATACTGCTAATCATCTCCTCGAGCAGGTGATCATCATCCATCTCCGCCCCATCGAAGATCCATTTCGCCTGGGAGTAGAAAGGCTCCCGAGTAGCCATATCTCGAGTCATGAACTCGACCAGTTCATCCCCCTCCAATCCGCGGAGTTTCGGACGTTTCCAACGGCCATAAGGACTCAGGCGGGAGGCTATCTGTACAGCCGGACGACGAATGTAGACCGTCTCGCCCATCCGGTTCAAATAGGCCATGTTATCCTGCCAAACGGGCAGTCCTCCACCGGTCGATACAACCAAATTTCCTCCTTCCTCAACAATTTGTTCGAGAACCCGACGCTCCGTCTTGCGGAAATAATCCTCCCCTTCGTAACGGAATATATCGTTGATTTCAGCCCCTTCAAGCTCCTCGATGCGCGCATCCGTATCGAGGAAACGACAACCGAGACGCCGTGCCAGTTTACGGCCGAGACTCGTCTTGCCGCATCCCATGTATCCAACCAGAAAAATTATCATCTCGCTCGTTTAAAACAAATTGAGTTGTTCCGGATCAACAATCACTTCATCCAGATCTCCGCGCGGACGTTCGATCTCGAACTCGGCATCCTCGCCCTCGACCGTCATCGTATCGGGGAGCTCGAACTCCTCCGCGGAACGCTCCGACGACTCCGCAGCAGCATCCGACGACTCCTCTGAATCTTCGGACTTCTCCGGCTCGACGAAGAGAAGCGTCGCCACGTCGTATGTGGTGAGGCGTTTGCCCTTCGCCCGGTGGCTCTTGACCCCGATAAACTGATCCACATCGATCTCTTCAGCCGGACGCGATGCCTGCGCTCCCTGGAACGTGAGCAACAGTTTCGCCCTCCGGCTGGCGGAGATACCGGCCAACCGCGCCCCTTCATCGAGGAACGGGAGCATCTTCTCGCTCTGCTCGGCCGCAAAACGTTTCAGGTAATAATAGTTCTGCTCCGGATCGAAATAGGCCACCGAATAGATTGTTTCGGAGTCGTACTTGGCTACGCGCACCGTATCGTCCGGGAAGTGCTGCGTCAGTTCGTAGCCGGTCGTATAGTAAAGGTTCTTGGCTGTCCAGACGATGAGTTTATCGTCGCCCTGGAACACACCGAGCGAAACACCTCGGCCATCCGTATTGAGGCGGTGCACATCCTCGTCGTACCAGATCTGCTGTCCGCCGAGCGTCGAGGTGCCCTTCTCCTTGAGGACAATCTTGTGGATACCGTAACGGGAGAAGAGATTGCCCTGGCTCTGGCGCCCCTTGATCGAGACGGTCGAGAAATCGAGGTCCACGATTACCTTCTTCAGGCGCGGACGCGGCTTGAAGTAAACCTTCAAAACCTCAGCCTCTCCGTTCGGATTGACAGACATATAGAGAATCTCACTCTTGGGATCTCCCTTGGTGATGTTGTACTCCTTGTCACGTGTGATACCCTTGATCGCACAGCGTTTCATCATGATCGGGCCGTTCTTGCCGTCACGATAGAGGACGTTATAGATCGTCCGCTCGTCGTTGCGCTTGAAAACCCCGATATAATAGATATTCTTATCGAAGAAGGCCTTGTCGCTCACCTTCGTAATGACGTAGCGGCCATCCCGCGTGAAGACGATCACATCGTCGATATCCGAACAGTCGCATACGAACTCGGCATCCTTCATCGACTTGCCGATACCGAAGAATCCCTCGGCCCGATCGACATAGAGTTTGGCATTCGTCACCGCCACCTTGGTCGCTTCGATGCTGTCGAACTCACGCAGTTCGGTGCGGCGTTCACGTCCCTTGCCGTACTTCTCACGGATCCGCTCATAATAAGCGATCGCATAGTCGGTCAGGTGAGCCAGATGGTATTTCGTCTGGGTAATATCCTCCTCGATCTGTTTGATCTCGTTGTCTGCCCGCTCGCTGTCATAACGCGAAATACGGATAAACTTCAACTCGGTCAGACGTTGAATATCCTCAATCGTAATTTCACGGCGGAGTTGTCCGGCAAAAGGTTCCAATCCCTTACCGACAGCCTGATAGGCCTCCTCGCGGGTCTTACACCCTTCGATGAGCTGGTAAAGTTTATTTTCGATAAAAATGCGTTCGAGCGACGCAGCATGCCAGGCCTCGTTCAACTCGCCGAGACGGATCTCCAACTCACGTCCGAGCAGGGCGCGTGTATGGTCGGCCGAACGGCGCAGAATCTCGCTTACACCGAGGAAATGGGGCTTTTCGTCCCAGATCACGCAGGCGTTCGGGGCGATCGAAACCTCGCAGTCGGTGAAGGCGTAGAGCGCATCGATCGTCTTGTCGGACGACTCGTCGGGCGCCACCTGGATAATGATCTCGACCTTCTCGGCCGTATTGTCGTCCACCTTGCGGATCTTGATCTTTCCCTTCTCGTTGGCCTTGATGATCGACTCCTTGATCGACTCGGTTGTGGTCGAATAGGGAATCTCGGTGATGGCCAGCGTGCGCTTGTCGATCTTCGAGATCCGGGCACGCACCTTGACCGTACCGCCCCGCAAACCGTCGTTATAGCGGCTTACGTCGATCAGACCTCCGGTCGGGAAATCGGGATAGAGCACAAAATCACGTCCCTGCAGGTGGGCAATCGAGGCGTTGATCAGCTCGATGAAGTTGTGAGGCAGGATCTTCGAAGCCAGGCCGACGGCAATACCCTCGGTCCCCTGGGCAAGCAGCAGCGGGAATTTGATCGGCAGCGTGACCGGCTCGTCGTTACGGCCGTCATAGGATCGCATCCACTCGGTCGTCTTCCTGTTGAAGACCACCTCGAGGGCGAATTTCGACAGGCGCGCCTCGATATAACGACCCGCAGCCGCCTCGTCGCCCGTCAGGATGTTGCCCCAGTTTCCCTGGCAGTCGATCAGCAGGTCCTTCTGCCCGAGCTGCACCAATGCATCCTTGATCGAGGCATCGCCGTGGGGGTGATACTGCATGGTCTGTCCCACGATGTTGGCCACCTTGTTGTAGCGGCCGTCATCCACCGCCTTCATGGCGTGCAGAATTCGGCGCTGCACCGGTTTCAGACCATCCTCAACGTGCGGCACGGCACGCTCCAGAATAACATACGAAGCGTAGTCGAGAAACCAGTTGCGGTACATACCCGTCAGCTTGCGCACGTCGCTCCCGTCCGAAATCAATCGGCCGAACTTACCCTGCGGAGTCTGCTGGGGGGTGTCATTCTCCTCCGAAAGAAGCTCCTCGCCTGCCTCTTCGATCTTATCGTTTATCTCTTCACTCATAATCTCTCAATCACTTTATCCGATCGCCAGATCCTCCTCAACCAGATCCTCCTCGATGCGCAGGTTGTCGATAATGAACCCCTGACGCTCGTAGGTGTTCTTTCCCATATAGAACTCCAGTACGTCATGGATCGGATCATCCTTGGTCAGGCGCACCTTGTCCAGTCGCATATTCTCACCGATAAATTCGCGGAACTCATCGGGCGAGATCTCTCCCAAACCTTTGAATCGGGTAATCTCGGCCCCCGCTCCCAACGAAGAGATCGCCCGGGCCTTCTCCTCCTCCGAATAGCAGTAGCGCGTCTCCTTCTTGTTGCGTACGCGGAACAACGGAGTCTGCAATACATAAAGGTGTCCCGTGCGGATCACGTCGGGGAAGAACTGCAGGAAGAAGGTGAGCAGCAACAGGCGGATATGCATTCCGTCCACATCGGCATCGGTTGCAATGATAACCTTGTTATAGCGCAGGTTATCCAGATCCTCCTCGATGTTGAGCGCCGCCTGCAACAGGTTGAACTCCTCGTTCTCGTAGACAACCTTCTTGGTCAGGCCATAGCTGTTGAGCGGCTTTCCCCGCAGCGAGAAGACGGCCTGCGTCCGTACGTCGCGGCTCTTGGTGATCGATCCCGATGCCGAATTACCCTCCGTGATGAAGATCATCGACTGCTCGGCCAGTTCATTCTTGTCGGTCAGGTGGATCTTGCAGTCGCGCAGTTTCTTGTTGTTGAGAGACACCTTCTTGGCCGTCTCACGCGCCTTCTTCTGAATTCCCGAAATCGCCTTGCGCTCCTTCTCGTTCTCGACGATCTTGCGCTGCAGGATCTGCGCCGTCTCGGGGTTTTTGTGCAGGTAATTGTCGAGTTGCTGTGCAAGGAACTCAACAATGAAGTTTCGCAGCGAAACACCCGGTTCGATCTCCTTCGAGCCCAGTTTGATCTTGGTCTGGGATTCGAAAACCGGATCGGTTACACGGACCGAAATGGCGGCAATGATCGAAGTACGGATATCGGACGGATCGTAATCCTTATGATAGAACTCCTTGATGGTCTTGGCGATCGCCTCGCGAAAAGCCGCCTGGTGCGTACCACCCTGTGAGGTATATTGACCGTTTACGAACGAATAGTAGCTCTCTCCGTACCCCGTACCGTGGGCAATGGCCACCTCGATATCCTGTCCGGAGAGGTGGATCGGCGGATAGAGCGGCTCCTCGGCCATGTTCTCGTTGAGCAGGTCGAGCAGACCGTTTTTCGAGACGTATTGGCGACCGTTGAAGTTGAACGTCAGTCCGAGATTCAAATAGGTATAGTTGCGGATCATCTGCTCGACGTACTCCAGATTATAGGCATAGTCGCCGAACACCTCGCGGTCAACCGTGAAACGGATCGTCGTACCGTTCTTCTCCTGCACCCCGCTCTCCCACCGGTCACTCTGTTCGAGTCCCTGCGAGAAGGTTACCGTGCGGGCCTCGCCATCACGTACCGAACGGGCCATAAAGTCGCTCGAGAGCATGTTGACGGCCTTTACGCCGACACCGTTCAGACCAACGGTCTTCTTGAAGGCCGAACCGCCATATTTACCGCCCGTATTCATCTCGCTGACGGCCGCCGACAGGGATTTGAGCGGAATGCCGCGTCCGTAATCCCGTACCGTGACCACATCATCGGCAATCGTCACCTCGATCAATTTCCCGGCTCCCATGATGAACTCGTCGACCGAGTTGTCGATCACCTCCTTGATCAGCACATAGATACCATCATCGGCCTGAGAGCCGTCTCCCAACTTGCCGATATACATACCCGGACGCAACCGGATATGCTCACGCGGCGAGAGGGTGATAATGGCATCGTCACCATAGCTATTGGTTATATTTAAATCTGTTGCCATAACTCGCTATTTCTCCTCCTTGATCCGGACAAGCGCCTCGCACATCGCATCGTGCACCTCCGTCATCAGCTCTTTCGTATCGGCCGACTTCACCCGTTCAACACTCATCGGCGGCAGAACACATATTGTCAAACGATTGCGCCAGTTAAACAGACCGTTGGAGCGAATCACACGCGTCGTCCCGTCCATCACAACCGGCAGAATCTCAACCCCGGCCTCCCTGGCCAGCGTAAAGGCCCCGGCCTTGAAACGGTGGATCTGACCATCGTGTGAACGTGTCCCCTCGGGGAAAATCGCCACCGAAGCCCCCCGCGAGAGCCACTTCTTTCCGTCGTGGAGCACCTTCTCCATGGCGGCCGTTGCCCGTCCCCGGTCGATGCAGATGTCGCCGTGCAGCCAGAGGAACTGTCCGAAGAAGGGGATCTTGAAGACCTCCCGTTTGGAGACCCAACGGAAGTTCAGCGGCACGAAATAGAGGCTCGGAATATCGATCATCGTCTGGTGGTTCGGCACAATCACATACGATTTGCTGCGGTCGATGTGCTCCAGACCGATCACCCGGTGGCTCCACAGCGGCGGAATTGCATAGAAGATCCGAACCAGCATCCGTGAGAGTTCGTGCACCGTGCGGCGTGCCCGGTCGAACGGGAAGGTCAGCAGCAAAGCGAGTGCCGACAACACCAGAAACAGGGTGCAGATCGCAACCAAAAAAATGTAGTATAAAACGCTTAACATATGAGACAAGGGAACAATTCGCCAGAATAATTCAACTTGCAAAAATAGGAAATTTAATCGGGGTTTCCCATCGATTGCCGACAATTTTTTCAAAGAAATTAACGAATGCAAAAACTTTACAACCTTTTTTTCTATGGGCCGCGACAAAACAACAGCGACACCCCTCAGACGGAGTGTCGCTGTTCAATTCAGGATGTTATTTCGTCCCTAAAAAGAGACCTGCGGAACGCTCTGAGCCCCTTCATCCGCCGCAAAATAGGGTTTCTGATCGAATCCGAACAGATTTGCGATCAAATTCGCCGGGAAACGGCGGATCTGAATATTGAACTGTTTGGTCGCGTCGTTGAAACGGGTGCGGGCCACGGCAATCCGATTCTCGGTCCCCTCCAGCTGCGTTTGCAGTTCCAGGAAGTTCTGGTTCGCCTTCAAATCCGGATACTGCTCGGCAATGGCAATCAACCGGCCCAGTGCCGAACCCACGTTCTGCTGCGCCTGCTGGTATTCAGCCAGCTTTTCGGGGGTAAGATCCTCAACGTTCAGATTAAAGGAGAGGGCCTGCGTACGAGCCTCAACAACCTGTGTCAGTGTCGTCTGCTCGTGTGCAGCATACCCCTTGACCGTCTCGACCAGATTGGGAATCAGATCGGCCCGGCGCTGATACTGCGCCTCAACATCCGCCCAGGCGGTGCTAACCGTCTCTTCTCCCTTTACCATCTTGTTATAAGCCGAGCAGGATCCGCTGACAAGCAGCACAACCACTACGACCACTACGATCCAAATAATCTTTTTCATGTTCATATCGAATAGTTTAAAATTGTTACATTCTACCAGCGTCCGCCGGCACCGCCGCCGCCAAAACTTCCGCCGCCGAAACCGCCACCAAAGCTACCGCCACCAAATCCGCGGCCGCCGCCGAAACCTCCGATCCACATTCCACCGCCTCCGCGACGACCATGGTTGTCGTCCCGATAACGACGTGTCCGGCGAGTCACTACGGCCCCGCAATAGCGACAACGGTAAGTACGCAAAAAGATATTAGAGGTATCGGTCCGAGCCTCCAGATGACAGGACTCCTGTACCAATCCGTGCCGTTTATGACAATGCGGACAGCGACTCTCCCGATAGGAGCGCCACATGGCCACTCCAAGCGGGAGTCCGATGCAGAGCAGAATAATCATCCAGATCATCCATCCAGGCATATCCTCACCGCGATAGTCGTCGTTCCCTCCCAGGTCGAGTTCGCTCCCGTTCAAGACAGAAGCAACCGCCTGCACACCGGCAACCATACCCGCACTATAATTTCCTTCTCGAAAATACGGGAGCATATAACGGTTGATAATACGGCTGCACAAGGCATCCGGAAGTACACCTTCCAATCCGTAACCCGTCACAAAACGCACCTCGTGGCGTCCGACTACCAACAGGATTCCCAATCCATTGTCGGAATCCTGACGGCCGACACCCCACTGCGAAAAAAGCGTATGGGCAAATGTAAAGAGATCATCGCCCTCGATCTGCTCGACTGCCACTACGGCAACCTGCGCCAATGCCTTGTGACGCAAGGCATAGCAAATCGAATCGATCTCTGCTACGGCTCCCGACGAAAGCACCCCGTCTGGATTGGAGGTAAAACGATAGCGATCGGCAAGCTGCACGTTCGGAATCTGCTCGACCCGATACGGCCGCCCCGCCCATGAAATCAAGGGGAAAGAGAGACATATCCCCAGAAACAACAAAAAAAAGTTTTTCATCCGAAACAGACATCCATTCGTATTCAGAGTTAAGGATCGGTCGGCCTATTGCCCCCCCGAAACACACTCTCTGCAAATGAGACCCACAAAAACAAGTACTGGAACAACAAGAGGAAAACCCTGTTCCCCAAATTCGATCGCGCCGAGCCTCACCCTATCTTCTGCAAAGATACGAAAAACAAAAATATTTAGCAGATATATTCCAAATATGAACATCTCGGCTCGTTGTTTGTACTTAAATTAGAGAAGTAACCCTTCGGTGAAAAAACACGAAAATCCCGAACAAGAGAGTCTTCTTTCTCCTGTGGAAAAGACGGATCTGTTTTTTTATCGCCATTAGGGGCATTTCCCATGAAACAATACGCTTTGTTAATATATTTTATTATCTTTGTTCCCGATAAAAAAAACAGACAATCGACAAATACACCTATATGCAATGATGGACCGTAAAAATACCAATCTCCATATTAAATCGAGTCCCCGCCGAGGCAAGGAAATCGCATTTCCGTTTCTCAAACACATATTTTTTCTCGTCGTAGGAGGTGTGCTTTTGACGGCATGTGCCTCGCAGAAACGAGTACACTACCTGCAAGACGTTCAGGCCAATGAGCAGATCCAGATCGCTCAAAATTACCAGATTCGAATCAAACCGCTGGATCGACTTACGATCGTGGTCAACAGCCAGGATCCCGAATTGGCCGCTCCGTTCAATACGGCCTCTTCATTCAACTCTTTGACGGGAACACCCCTTACGACAACGACAACCAGCTCCACCGCCCTGCAAACACGTACCGTGGACGAAAACGGGGATCTCGAGATGCCGGTAATCGGGACCATCCACTGCGAAGGACTGACCCGAAGTGAACTGGCCCAAAAGATCGCCGACATGATTCGCGAAGGCGGATACATCAAAGACCCGACCGTAAACATCCAGTTCGCCGATATGAAAATTTCCGTACTCGGAGAGGTTACTCGTCCAGGACAATACGACATCACCTCGGACCGGATCTCTCTGCTGGATGCACTTTCGCTGGCCGGCGACCTGACCATCTTCGGACGACGTTCCGACGTAATGGTCATCCGCGAAGACCACGGAATACGCACGACCGCAATTCTAGACCTTACCTCGCAGAATATATACGAATCGCCATACTTCTATCTGCAACAGAACGATGTCGTGTACGTGAAACCGAACAAATACAAAGCACAGTCGGGCGAAATCAGCCAGAACAGAAGTTTCTATATCTCCCTGGTCAGCACCGCTGTATCGGTTGCTACTCTGATCGTAACTCTCACCAAATAACCTGCTGAACATGACACAAGAAGAGAGTCAAAACAAGACTTTGAACGCTGGTATCAAACAGATCGACCACATTAATTTTTCGGCTCACGACCTGCTCCAAATGGTGATCGCCAACTGGTATTGGTTTGTCATATCCGTATTCATCTGTGTCGGATGCGGGTGCCTCTATCTTCTCCATACCCCAAAAATCTACAGCCGGACCGCCAACATCCTCGTAAAGGACAGTCGAAAAGGAAGCGATACGGATCTGGCCTCGCTGAGCGATCTGGCCGGACTGTCGCAACGTAGGAATGTCGATAACGAGATCTATATCCTGCAATCGCGCCGCTTGATGATGCAGGTCGTCAAACAACTGGATTTGACAGTTTCTTATCAAACCAAAGTCGGGCTTCGAACCAAAGATCTTTACGGACAAAATCCAATCAAGGTGGATTTCATCAACGACAACGATCGTCAAAGTTTTTCTTTCGACGTCACACTCCTTCCCGACAGCCAGATTTTGCTCAACCGGTTTGAACAAGCAGGTGAAAAGATCAAACAGGAGATCGTAGCCGCTCTCAATGATACTATCACTACTCCCGTCGGAAAGATGAGCGTCCACCCGACCCTCTATATGCCGTCGATCCTTCCGGAAGAACCGATCCGCGTAATAAAAAGCAGTCTGGGAAACACGACACAATTCTATCAAAATGCCGTACAGAGTTTCGTTGCAAACAAGCAGGCCTCTATCATCACCATCTCGATGCAAAGTTCCGTTCCTAAAAAAGCGGAAGATGTCATCAACACACTGATCGCCGTCTATGAAAAAGACGCGATCGACGACAAGCGCAGTGTAGCCGAAACAACCGGATATTTCATCGACAACCGCTTGGCTGTCATCGCCGACGAACTGGGACAAGTCGATCGGAGCATCGAAAAATTCAAAAAGGAGAATCGTATCTACGATATTTCCTCGGAAGCGGCTATCTCTTCAAATGAGCGCTCCCAATACAAGGCAGAGGGACTCTCGTTAGAAAACCAGATCCGCATGACCCAATTCCTGAAGGACTATCTGCTCGACCCGAGCAAGGAGACCGAGATGATACCAGGAATTATCTCCATCAACAGCCAGGGAATCACGGCACAGATCGAATTCTACAATACCCTTCTCAGACGTTATCAGAACCTGATGTCGGAGAACTCCTCCAACAACCCGATCGTCCAGGAGATGAACAACGATCTGACCTCGTTGCGACGCTCGATCGTCGCGGCCCTCGACTCGCACATCTCGACCCTGGAAATTCAACTCAACTCCCTTCGTAAGGAAGAAGATATGATCGATCGCCGAATCTCGTCGGTCCCGAGTCAGGAGAAACAGATTCTCGACATCTCCCGTCAGCAGAAAATCAAAGAAGAGCTCTATCTCTACCTGCTCAACAAACGGGAGGAGAATGCCATCACAATGGTCATCACCGAAAGCAATTCACGTACAATCGACAACGCATACGGATCTCCCAACCCGGTTGCTCCCAATACGGCCTTGATTCTGGGTATCTCGTTCATTTTCGGACTGGGAATTCCCTTCCTGGTTATCTATCTGATGCAGATTCTCGACACGACGATCCGCGGCCGTAAAGATATTGAGGACAACATTTCGGCTCCATTCCTGGGGGATATTCCGGAATATACGGGCGAAAAGCAACGAGGAGGCGTAGTAGTTCGCGAGAATGGTCGGGATCCGGTATCGGAGGCCTTCCGTATGGTACGATCGAACATGAGTTTCCTGGACATCGGCAAGCAGGGCATGAAAGTCATCATGCTCACCTCGTCCAATCCCCACGCAGGAAAAACCTTCGTGGCAACGAACCTGGCCATGACCTTCGCCGTAACAGGCAAGAAGATCGTAATCATCGACCTCGACCTGAGACGCCGTACCTTCTCCAAGCAGATGGGACACGGCGGTGATATAAACGGTGTGTCGAGTTTCCTGGCCGGAAACAGCGACCTACAGTCGATTATCCACAAGAGCCGTATGTCGGAAAATCTGGATATTATCTACGCCGGAGTACAACCACCCAACCCGAGCGAGATGCTGCTCAGCCACCGCATGGAAGAGCTGATCGAGATGTTGAAACAGAAGTACGACTACATCATCATAGACAGTACACCGGCCATGGCTGTTGCCGATGCCATCATCAGCGACCGCTTCTGCGACCTCTGTATCTATGTAGTACGCGAAGGTCTGTTGGATCGCCGTCAGTTGCCCGATATCGAACGGCTCTACCAGGAGAAGAAGTTCAGCAATATGTGCATCATCCTGAACGGCAGCCACAATACGCGTCGCGGATATGGTTACGGGTATGGATACGGATACGGCTACGGATATGGTTATGGATACGGTTACGGAGAGACCAGCGAACCGGAATCGTACTCAAAAAAAGCGATCAATACCGTTAAAAAACTTTTAAGGAAAAAATAATCTGTTATGGCCTTTAAGAATGCTATCATCGCCATCGACTTCGACGGAACGGTCGTTACCCATGCCTATCCCCATATCGGGATGGATGCAGGTGCTGTTCCCGTGTTGAAAGAGTTGTTGGCCAATGACTGCCGACTGATTCTTGTAACCATGCGCAGCGGCCGTCTGCTCGAAAAAGCACTCGAATGGTTCAAGGAACACGATATTGCACTCTATGCCGTCAATGAAAATCCCGAGCAGAAGAGTTGGACCTCCTCTCCAAAGGTACACGCCGATCTCTACATCGATGACAGTGCTTTGGGATGTCCCATCCGTTTTGTCGACGGAGTTGCCCGTCCGGTAGCCGACTGGACCCGGATCCGCAAACTGCTCGTCGACGAAGGATACCTCGATTAAGAGTGTAAAGGATCAACCAAAAAAGCAGGACTTCGATGAAGTCCTGCTTTTTATATCCATAGGTTCAACCTATTTCCAAAGATAGCGGGGATATTCTCCCGCATCGATCATCCGCTCGATACTGCGGACCAACAACGGTTTATCCTCCTTATAGGTTACACCGAACCATTGGGCCGGGCTGTGCAGCACCTTAACCGTCGCTATATGCTCTTCGATCAATTTATTGACCATCGAGGGGATGTAGCACTCCGTCTTCAGGTCATTCCCGTTTGCACGCAGGAAGGCGCGGAAGAACTGGTCCGAATGAATGAAATAATCGGGTGTAAATCCAAACAGGTTCATCGAAACGGGAGCATCCGCTGCCAGCGGCAAGTCTCCGTCCGCTCCGTGATTCACAATCTGACCTCCGTCCCGTTCGATCTGCGTACGCTCGACCATACCGGTCAGGTTGCCGTCAGCATCGACCGTGCAAACACCTCGGGAAACGGTCCCGTTCTCCGACAACGTCTTGCTGAGTTCGTATGCGACCATACAGTAACGGCCGAAAGCCCCTTTCAATCCCGTCAGATACTCTCCGATAACACGGAACGCCTCGGCACCATAAAAGTCATCGGCATTGATAACGGCAAACGGCTCCCGAATCACGTTCTTGGCAACCAAAATGGCATGGTTCGTACCCCACGGTTTCACACGACCTTCAGGCACCGTGAATCCTTCGGGCAGCGAATCGAGCTCCTGATAGACATACTCGACCCGGATCCGATGACCGAAACGCTCCTCGGTAAAAACCTCCTCGAACTCGGAAGCGAAACTGTGGCGAATCACGAAAACCACCTTCCCGAATCCGGCCCGTATCGCATCATAGACCGAATAGTCGATGATCGCCTCGTTACCGGGACCTACCCCGTCCATCTGTTTGAGCGATCCGTAACGGGACCCCATGCCCGCTGCCAGCACCAATAATGTAGGTTTCACCATACTATATCTGTTTTTTTACTCGTTTTCAGAACAGCCACAAAGGTACAGAAATCACGATGAAATACAAAGATTTTCGTTACCTTTGTAAAATTCCGCAGGAGAAGTCCCGCCCGGAGCGAAACAACCGGCCACGGACTCGTCCTGAAAGACATTACCCGCTCGAACGGATGTGCCACCGAAACGAAACCCGTCGTGGAGCATCTCCGATCGAAGAAAAAAACAAAAAATCCGACCGATGCGAATGAACGCCTTACAAACCATAGCCGGATGGTGGAAACGGTTTACCCGCAAACGCCGTCTGTGCATGCTCAACCCGACCAACAATACCGAGGAGTGGTACACCCACATCTCAAGGGCAGGTCTGGTAACCGCCTTCCTGGCCTTTACCTTGTTATTGTTCATCATCGAACTCTCGATCATTGCCTACACACCCGTGCTGAACCTGCTGCCGGGATACCGCATCGAAGCAGCCCGTTCTCGCGACATGCTGCTCAAAAACATTGTTCGTCTCGACTCCATGGAGCGTATGATGAACGACATGATGACCTACAACAACAACATCGCGCTGATCATGGACGGGAAAACCCCTGTCGTCCGAATCCTTGAAAATACGGACAGCGTACGTTCGGACAAGACCCTCGTCGCGCCCAACCGCGAAGATTCGCTCCTGCGCGCCCAGATGGAGGGCAACGGCCCCTACAGCCTGAATCAGAACGGTGAAGCCAAGAGCGCCCGCAAGTCGATCGACATGGTCTCGCCGATCGAGGGCATCATCCTCGAACGGTTCGACATCAAACGGGAGAATTTCGGCATCCGGATTGCCGCATCACCCGACACGCAGATCGTTGCGGCCGATGACGGTTCGGTGGTGCTGAACCTCTGGACCCCCGAAACGGGATACATCATCGAGATACAACACTCGGACAACCTGATTTCGATCTACCGCAACCTCTCCAAATCGCTCGTCTCCGTCGGACAACGCGTCAAACGGGGCGAGGCAATCGGTGCAAACACCGAGACCCTGACGGACGGCGGCGATGCCAAGATCTTCGAATTCGAACTCTGGAACAACGGGAAACCGGTCGATCCGGAAAGCTATATCGTCTTCTGAGAACCATGAAACAAAAAATCGCCCTGCTGGGATCTACCGGATCGATCGGGTTACAGACCATCGACATCGTCCGCGAAAATCCCGATCTGTTCGAAATAACAACCCTGTCGGCCAACCACAACTGGGAAAAACTGGCTCAACAAGCACTGGAGTTCGATCCGGACAGTGTGGTCATCGCCGACGAACGATACTACCTGCCGCTCAAAGAGGCACTCGAACGAACCCCGGTTAAGGTCTATGCCGGCGAAGAGGCCCTGCGTCAGGTTGTCCAAAGTTCGGAAGTGGACGTAGTCGTAAACGCCCTGGTCGGATACGCCGGCCTGCGCCCCACAGTCGCTGCCGTCGAGGCAGGCAAGAAGATCGCGTTGGCCAACAAGGAGACGCTGGTGGCTGGTGGCTGCTGTGTCATGCCGCTGGCCGCACGGCACAAAGCCCCGATCATCCCGGTCGATTCGGAACACTCGGCCATTTTCCAGTGTCTGGTCGGGGAGCAATCCCCCGTCCGCCGGCTCGTCATCACCTGCAGCGGCGGTGCATTGCGCGACTGCAGCCGCGAAGAGATGGAGCACGTCTCCGTCGAACGGGCTCTCCGCCATCCCCAATGGCAAATGGGTGCGAAAATCACGATCGACTCGGCTACGCTGGTAAACAAAGGGTTCGAAGTGATCGAAGCCAGCTGGCTCTTCGGCATTCCGGCCGAACAGATCAAAGTGGTAATCCATCCGCAGTCGATCGTCCACTCGATGGTCGAATTCGGGGACGGGGCTCTGAAGGCACAGCTCGGATCGCCCGATATGCGCATTCCGATCGCCTATGCCCTCAGTTTTCCCCGACGCCTCAACCGTCCGGTCGAAACATTCGATTTCATGGCCCATCCGACGCTCACCTTCGACGAAGTGGATCACGAGAAATACCCGGCTCTGGGGATCGCCTACGACTGTCTGCGGCACGGCGGGACAGCTGCCTGCACGATGAACGGTGCCAACGAAGTGGCTGTAGCCGCCTTCCTCGGAAAACGGTGCGAATTCGGTCAGATCGTCCGCACCATCGAATATGCCCTCGACAAGGCCCAATTCATCGCCTCGCCTTCGCTCGACGAACTCGAAGCGGCCAATCGGGAAGCTCGGCGTCTGGCGGCCGAATTCCTGCATCTGTAATCTGCAAAAACGCACAAACACACCTTCATGGATATTCTAATCAAAATCGCACAACTCTTCCTCTGTTTCACGATCCTGGTCGGGATTCATGAGTTCGGACACTTTATCATGGCGCGTATCTTCAAGATTCGTGTCGAAAAATTCTATATCTTCTTCGACCCCTGGTTCTCGCTCTTCAAATTCAAGCGTGGAGACACGGAGTACGGTCTGGGCTGGCTGCCTCTGGGCGGATATGTCAAGATCGCCGGCATGATCGACGAATCGCTCGACACGGACCAGATGAAGCAGGAGCCCAAACCCTATGAATTCCGTTCGAAACCGGCATGGCAGCGTCTGCTGGTCATGTTAGCGGGTGTCTTCATGAATCTGCTGCTGGCCATCGTCATCTACTGTGGCATCTGCTACACGTGGGGTGACGCCTACTTCTCGAACTACGATGCCAAATGGGGCTACAACTTCAACCAAACGGCCCAGCAGATGGGATTCCGCAACGGAGACCGCTTTGTCTCGATCGACGGCAAGCCGATCGACAACATCGCCGTATTGCAGAATGACCTGCTGATCACCGAAAGCGGTCGTCAGGTAGTCGTGGATCGTGCCGGAGAAGAGGTTACCATCGACATCTCGCTCGACGAGCTGATCGATATGCGCCAGCAGAAAGCCTTTGAGAATCTTTTTACCCTGCGACTTCCGTTCCTCGTGGACAGCGTTTCGTTCGCATCGGCATCGGAGGCGGGATTGCAGGTCGGTGACGAAATCGTCGGAATCGATGCGCTGCAAAACGCAGATTATCTCGACTACAAAAAATACATCGAGGCCCATCCGGGAGAGGAGCTCGTCATGAGCGTCAAACGCAACGGTGCACGGATCGACTCGCTCATCGTTCCGGTCAATGCCGACGGGCGCATCGGCGTGATAACCCGCAGCCCCTACCAGTTGCGCACGCAGCAATACACCTTCTGGGAGTCGATCCCGGCCGGATTCCACAAGGCAGGCAAGACGATCGCCAACTACTGGGAACAACTCAAACTCATCGTCAAACCCCAAACCAAGATGTATGAGGAGTTGGGCGGATTCGTGGCCATCGGCAGCATCTTCCCAAGCAGTTGGGACTGGCAGGACTTCTGGTTCAAGACCGCCTTCCTGTCGATCATCCTGGCCATCATGAACCTGTTGCCCATTCCCGGTCTGGACGGCGGACACGCCCTCTTTACGCTCTGGGAGATAATTACACGACGCAAACCGAGCGAGAAATTCCTCCTCGTGGCGCAATATGTCGGACTGGTCATCATTCTGGCACTGCTCATCTACGCCAATGGAAACGATATTTACCGATTCTTCATCAAATAAAGCCCCGAAAGTCATGAACGAACAGATGGAACGCTGTCAGAAGAACCTGCTCCGCCATGGGTTTGACGTGCGGATTGCCTCGGACAAGGAGGAGGCTCGCCGGATTCTGGAAGAGGAGATTGCCGCTACAGCCCCCGAAAGCATCGCTTTCGGAGGTTCGATGACCATGGAGGCTACCGGCATTGTAGAGGCGTTGCGGAAGGATGACCGATACCGAATCTACGACACGGTCAATCATGCACTGCCCCGCGAGGAGCGTCTCGAACTGCGCCGCCAGGGGTTGCTCGCCGACCTCTTCATCACGGGCGTCAATGCCATCACGGAAGAGGGGGCTCTCTTCTGGCTCGATATGCAGGGTAACCGGATTGCCGCAATCGCCTACGGTCCCCGCAAAGTATTGCTGGTGGCCGGACGCAACAAGATTGTCGCTACGCGCGCCGAGGCCGAAGAGCGCATCCGCACCATCGCCGCACCCCGCAATGCCGCCCGTCTCAACCAGCATACCCCCTGCGTCCAAACAGGCGTATGTGCCGACTGCTCCTCCGAAGAGCGGATCTGCTGCACGCATATGTGCATGGAGCGCTGCGTACCCCGCAAGCGGGTGACGGTCATTCTGATCGACGAAGAGTTGGGTTTATAGCATCAAACAGGGATTATGGCAAAGGTCAAGAAAGCGTTTTTCTGCCGCAACTGCGGATTCGAAGCCCCCAAGTGGCTGGGCAAGTGTCCGGCGTGCGGCGAGTGGAACACCTTTACCGAAGAGGTGATCGCCCGCGAAAGCGGATCGGGAGGCAGCTGCATCACGGCCGGACTTCCGAAAAGCCGACCGCAGGCAATTCAGGATATTCACGAGAGCCAGCATCGGCGCATCGACCTGGGCAACCAGGAGGTAAACCGCGTGTTGGGAGGTGGGTTGGTGCCCGGATCGCTCATTCTGCTGGGAGGTGAACCCGGAATCGGCAAATCGACACTCAGCCTACAGATCGCGCTGGCGGACAACGGCCTGAAGACGCTCTATGTTTCGGGCGAAGAGTCGGCCGAGCAGATCAAGATGCGGGCCACGCGGCTGGGAATCGGAAACGAGAACTGTCTCGTGTATGCCGAAACACAACTGGAGAACATCGTGGCACAGATCGAGGAGCAACGTCCCGATGTGGTGGTGATCGACTCGATCCAGACCATCTACACCGATGTGATCGAATCGTCGGCCGGCAGCGTCTCGCAGATCCGCGAATGTGCGGCTACCCTACTGAAATATGCAAAAAATACCGGCACGTCGATCTTCATCATCGGACACATCACCAAGGACGGTACGATTGCCGGACCGAAGATTCTGGAGCATATCGTCGATGTGGTCCTTCAGTTCGAAGGAGACAACAACCTGATATACCGTATTTTGAGAAGTATCAAAAACCGATTCGGTGCCACGTTCGAGATCGGCGTCTTCGAGATGCTTGAATCGGGTCTGCGCGAAGTGGACAACCCCTCAGAGATCCTGCTCTCCCACTACGAGACCCCACTGAGCGGTATCGCCGTCGGGGCCTCGGTAGACGGCATACGCCCCTATCTGATCGAAGTGCAGGCACTCGTCTGCAACGCCACCTACGGCACGCCCCAACGTACCGTAACCGGATACGACACCAAGCGGATGAACATGTTGCTGGCCGTACTCGAGAAACGGGTCGGCATGAAGATGTTTACCAAGGATGTTTTCCTCAACTTCGCCGGCGGATTCCGGGTATCGGATCCGGGACTCGATCTGGCCATCGCCTCGGCCGTCATCTCCTCCTACTACGACCGTCCGATCGGTGAGGGGATCTGTCTGGCTGGAGAAATCGGGCTTTCGGGCGAGGTGCGTCCCGCCCCCCGGACCGAGCAGCGAATCAACGAAGCGGCCCGGTTAGGATTCAAACGGATCGTCGTCTCCGGTTATCTGAGCCGCTCGCTCAAGAAGCCCAAAGGAATTGAGGTCGTCTCGATCAACAGCATTGACCAGTTGCCCAGAGCACTCTTTACGGAGAATTAAAAGCGAGAGCCGAAACAATCTTGTTTCGGCTCTCGCTTTTTTATGAATATAGCTTAGAATTCCAGACGCCAACTCATCTCCTCCCGAACATAATGGGTCGTATAGCAATCATTAAGCGACGAAAGCAGCGTTTCGACCTCGTGCCGTTGTTCCGGATCCTCAATCAAGGAGGAAAGCAGTGCGACAACTCCCCGTCCAATCAACGGAGACTCCGGTTTCCGCTCGATCAAATGCCCAACCGTACGGAAAATCCGATCCAGATCGATGTGATCCAGATTGGACAATCCTAACAGACCGGCATACTGCCACAATTCATCATCGGAATCACACCATGCCAGCCCCCACGACTCAGCCACTGGGGTCCGTTTCATCAAGGCGAAGGCAGCCTCTTCGGCCATCTCCGTATTGTTCACCCCCCGTCCCCAGAATGGGATCTCCTCCAGCTCAATCCGTTCGGGATCGGCGATCCAAAGTGCTGCCAGGCGCAACTCACGTACATCCTGCCCATAGAGGAACTGCGCCCACTCATGATCGGGAGTCTCAGCGCGCGCAATAGTCCGGACTGTCGGGATACTCACCCCGAAATTAAGCCCGTAGCGCCGGCCCTGGTACTGCATCGTATCGGCAACCGCCCCGTTTCGCTCCCGACGGAAACGGGCCAGCAAAGCCGTCATTCTCGAAGTATGGTCCATAACTCACGCTACTTTTTAGCCTGCGGCAATGCGACCGTCTGTCCGAACTGGAAAACAGGAAGCACCTCGGCATCACGCTCCTGACCGGCTGCAATCACCGAACAACGGGTCATCGAGGCAATGCGGTAAGAAGCCGTATTGGAACCAGCCTTTACACCGGGTTCATCCAACGCAGGATTCTGGGGCTCATACTGTACCAACACCAGATCTCCCGTCAGGTCATCGGTCGGGAGCAGTCCGGCATCGGGGCTGAAGCGGCAGATAATCTGCTGGTATTTACCCTCGGCCGGTACGACACGGAAACGCTGCGTCTCGGTAGTCACCATACGGCGTCCGATAAACATCTCGAGCAGCTCCTGCTCCATCCTATCCAGTCGATCAAGAGCTGCCGGGAGACCGGCTCCAAAGACATTTTCACCGGCCTCGCCATCGATCAGATCGAGGCGGTGTTTGCGAATCGAGAAGATCATCGCAGCGGCATTGGCTGCAGCCGACTGAAGATCCTGCTCATCCATATAGAAGCGGTCGATCGGCAAGCGGGCAAACTCGGCATCGTGCGCCGCATAGCTCTCAATCCGGGCAGTTGCCGGGGCAATCGGGCCGGCAACCGGATAACGCTCTCCCGGCATCAAGGCTACCGAGGCATCGGTAATCGTATAAACCGTCTTATCGCTCAGTGCGGCACGAAGACCCAAATAACGCTGTGCATAGCGCGCATAGGGGCCGCTGACAACCTTCTCGCAAGAGACCGTAATATCGACGGCAAGTACCGTCTCGGCCGTTCCGACAACCGTCTGACCATTCTCAACATAGGTTCCCAGACGTGTCATCTCAAGGTTCTGGGCCGTAGCCGCTCCTGCAAAAAAGAGCGGAAGAATCCACCATATCTTTTTCATAATCAAAACTGTTTTTTTAACTCTTTCTCATTAACATTCCCTATTGGAGAAGGGAATCCGTTTCAAATATACGAATTTATGCAAAACGATCTTTCTCTAAAATTTCAAATAAAAAGCCCCGGTCAGTTGCCGATACTCCGGGGTATAGGAGTCCGGACCTCCGTTTTCGATAACGAGCCGCTCCACTGATGGCGGCAGGGTCGGTTCGGCAACGAACTCGGCCAGGATACGTCGTACACCCCGCCGCGGTGTCGAACAGATTTCGCACCAGCGAGCCGGGAAAAGCCGTCCGAGCGAGGTGGATTTGAAACGCTGCATCTCGGCCGGCGGCAACACCAGCGCAAAACGTCCGCCGGGAGCAAGCAGGCGAAGGACCGCTGTGGTCAGCTCCTCGAAGGTCAGATCGACCGTATGGCGTGCGGTATTGCGCCCCTCGTCGGGCGAGCGAAGTGAATCGACAAAATAGGGAGGATTCGATACGATCAGGTCGAACAGCTCGGCCGGCTTGTATTGCTGAACGGGGAGGCATTGTGTTTCGAGACGATCACCCCACGAAGAGGCGGCAAAATTCCCGGAAGCCTGCTCCGCACAGGCCGGATCGATATCGATCGCCGTGATGCGTGCCTCGCTGCGCTGGGCCAGCATCAAGGCAATCACCCCCGTACCGGTTCCGATATCCAGCACTCGCCGGTCCGTCGCACGCACACCAACCCATGCCCCAAGCAGGACGGCATCCGTACCAACCTTCATCGGGCAACGGTCCTGGCAAACGGTAAACTGTTTGAATCGGAACATAGCACAGGCTCTCTTTTTCGGATCAAACAACGGAACTATCTTTCAGAAATCCCTCCATACCGGCCCCAAACAGGGCATAATCGTATCGCACGGGATCTTCGGGGTCGAAACGGCGCAACGACTCCGTTATTTCAACAACGGCCCGCCAATCGTTCTGGCGGCGGGAAAGCAGCCCCAAGGTTCGTCCCACAGCCCCGGAATGGACGTCGAGCGGCAGGTAGAGTGCCGACATCGGGATCGAACGCCACAGCCCGAAATCCACGCCCCGATCATCGCGGCGCACCATCCAGCGCAAAAACATATTCAAGCGTTTGCACGAAGCCCCCTTATCGATTGACGGGAGGTGTTTTTCACAATGGGTCGGATGAGGTACCGAAAGAAACTCCTTCCGAAATTCGGACAATACGGTCGGGATGGAACCCGTAGCGGCATAACGGGATTCGAAAAAGCCGCCCAAACTGCCGTAGCGCTCAACAATCGAGCGAAGTGAACGGACAAAGGCAATCAGATCCTCGCCGTTGAAGGTGCGATGGACACACCCCTGCAACGAACGCAACTCCTCTTCCGAAGCGTATCGGACAAAATCAGCCGGAGCATCGTCCATATAACGCATCATCCGGCAGGCGTTATGCACGATCGACTTGCGGTTACCCCAGGCGATCGTAGCGGCCAGAAAACCGGCAATTTCACGATCCTCCTGCCCCTCGAAACGATGCGGTACGCTGATCGGATCCGGTGCGATAAACTCCGTCCGGTTGAATCGGTCGTACAGTGTTTCGAGCAGTTCCCGCAACGCCTCCTCTGTCATAAAATCATGCTTCTTATAGAAGAATCTCGCCGTCGCGCATGACAATGCGTCGATCGGCACGGGAGGCAAGCTCCTCGTCGTGTGTCACCAGAACGATGGTTTGGTTCAGACGTTCCCGCAGATCGAAAAACAGGCGGTGAATTTCGTCCCGGTTATGCGTATCGAGATTACCCGACGGCTCATCCGCCAACAGGACGGCCGGCGAATTGATCAAAGCCCGTGCAATGGCCACCCGCTGCTGTTCGCCTCCGGAGAGTTGGCCCGGCTTATGCTCCATCCGGTCGGCAAGGCCTACCATCGTAAGCAGTTCGGTAGCCTGCCGTTCCACTTCGCGGCGGTCGCGACGACCGATCAATCCCGGAATACAGACATTCTCCAAGGCCGTAAACTCGGGCAACAGGTGATGGAACTGGAATACGAATCCGATCCGTTCGTTCCGGAATCGGGAAAGAGCCCGATCCCCCAACGAAGAGATCTTCCGCCCGTCGATCTCGACTTCGCCCCGGTCCGCCTTCGACAGCGTTCCCAGGATCTGCAACAGGGTCGTTTTCCCGGCTCCGCTCGCCCCTACGATCGAGACGATCTCCCCGCGGGATACTTCGAGCGAAACCCCTTTGAGGACCTCCAGATCCCCGTAACTCTTATGGATATCCGTTGCTTTTATCATGACTGGAATGCGTTGAATATACGTACCGTATCGACCGCCTCCCGTACATCGTGGACCCGAAGAATCCGTGCCCCCTGACGCAAACACTCCCATCCAAGTGCGATCGTTCCGGGCAATGCCTGATCCGGAGTCGTATCGAGCAATTTATAGATCATCGACTTGCGCGAAACACCTGCCAGCACCGGATACCCCTTTTCACAGAGACGATGCAGCCCTCGAAGCAACTCATAGTTCTGTTCGAGCGTCTTCGCGAATCCAAATCCGGGATCGAGTACGATCTGACGTACGCCATGACTATGCAACTTCGCAACCTTCCGGTCGAAATAGTCCAGCACATCCTCCACAATATCGTGATAATCGGTCATTCGCTGCATCGAAGCCGGTGTACCGCGCATGTGCATGGCAATATAGGGAACATCGTATCGGGCCGCCACGTCGATGATCGCCGGGTCCAACTCGCCGGCCGATATATCGTTGATCAGAATCGAGCCGAAGTGCTCGATCGCCCGCCGCGCAACCTCCGCACGGAACGTATCGACCGATACGGGCATGGTCGGCACCAACTGCCGGATAATCCCCAGTCCCGTCTCGACCCGTCGCCATTCCTCCTCGAGAGGCACATCCTCCGCCCCGGCCCGTGAGGAGTAGCCCCCCACGTCGAACAGATCGCATCCCTGTTCAATCGCCTCGCGGACACGTTGCTCGATGGCTTCGCATCCGAAAGTTCGCGATCCGGCAAAAAAGGAGTCGGGCGTGACGTTAATGATCGCCATTACCCGTGGTATGGTCAAGTCAAACATTGTCCTTTTTCGCTTCGTTTCTAAACACTCCATCCAAACGCCGGACCTCGCCTTCAAGCAGCGTACGATCCACGTTCGTAACGACATAATCGGCGCGCGCGCGCAACTCCTCCTCGGAGAATTGTGCCGCAATACGGCGGCGCACCTCTTCCGGGGTCGCTCCGTCCCGCTGGCAGGTCCGCTCGATACGCAACTCCAGCGGAGCAACGACTGCCAGCGTGAGATCCACATAGGAAGCCAGTCCCGCCTCGAAGAGAATCGCACTCTCGAGCATGACGTAATCGGTATCTTCGTGCATCGAAGCCCAACACTCGAAATCTCGCATCACTGCCGGATGGACCAGCGCATTCAGTGCAGCCAACTCCGCCGGATTGCCGAAAACCCGTGCGGCAAGCATCTTCCGATCCAAATGTCCCGTTGCATAGATTGCCCGACCGAATCGCTCGGCAAGGCTCTCCCGCAACTGAGGGTCCTTCTCCATCAGACGCTTGGCCTGCGAATCCGAATCGTAGACCGGAACCCCCAGTGCAGCAAAAAGGCGGCAGACCGTCGTCTTGCCGCTGCCGATTCCTCCCGTTATGCCTACCTTGATCATTGTTGCTCGACTTGACGGGGGTCCGGAATCTCGGGTACCGAGCCGACCGAAATCACCTTGATATCACTCAAACGTACCGAAATGGCGTTATGCAGCGAAAGCGAATCAATCTTAACAAAGTCCTGTCCATCCTCCGTATGTACGACACTATATTTAAGTTCCGTCAACGGCACACGCAAGCGTTTGTTCATATAAACCCGATAACCGAACAGATTGGTTCCCATCCCCTCGACAACGCATGAAACCTTGAATCGCTCTCCATCCACATTGACCTGAAATGGAAGCTCGGTCGTATAG
>MHCFR05601__coassemble_809_pt1 | contig 38519 bp, 27 predicted proteins | sample MHCFR05601__metabat2_high_PE_060 | metagenome-assembled genome bin MHCFR05601
CATTGCATAGAGTTTGCTTCGCATTATATCGCTATCCAGTTGCAGATTTTCGTATTGGCACAGGACCTCTTCGGCCAAATGTTTGTCTTGTTCCGTCACTCCTTTTGTGCTATGGTGTCTTTGTAAGGCTGCATGCAGTCTGTTGGAAAGCCGTTCGTTATCCATGCGGGTATATACGTGCCGATTGTCTCGGTTCAAAGCCAGGACTTCATATTGCCCGGATTCTACGGACAGTAGAGGAACGTACATACAGTGCTCCACACAAACCATGATTCTTTTTTTCCCTCCTCCGGGTCGGATAACGACGTTGGCTTCCACTCCTTTGAATTGTCCTTTCGTAACTCGGATCCGATCTCCTTTCATCGGGAATTCGGAGCCGTGCATGTAAACAGGTAAAATATCGGCATAAGAGCGGGCTACCCATTTTAGGTTTTCCATAGCATCGTCCGAGATATAGGGGAAGTAGGCTCCGTGACTGTCTTGAATTCGGGGAAGGAAATTGTATTGTGGCTGAAATTGTTTTATGCGGAAAATTTCCGATTCCGAGGCGTGAACGAATACATAGTTATAGAGAAGGGGACGATGAGTGTTGACCAATATTCCCTCTTTTTCGCAAACTTCGACATATGAAGGTGCGAAATATTCGAAGGTCGGTTCTCCGCTGCGGATTCGTCGGGCGATCTCTATTTGCAGCCCCTTGTTCGGATTCCCGGAATAGTATCCTTGGCGGGAAACCGGCAGGCTCAAAACATACCATCTGATGATTTGACTCGTTTTTTTGTACGAATCATTCCTTCGGAAGGGTGTGTGTATCCCTGTATTTCGGTTCGGGATATTCATGGGAAAGATGAAGTGTCGCTTTAATTCATTTTAGGGTGCCAATTGCCTTATCGGCGCAAATATAATACGCTGATATTTAACAATTTGTATGTTGCAATTCGAGCTACTCCTGAAAAAAAGAGAAAATGCCTTTTCCGAATAAAAAAATTATTCGGAATCGGAAGCACGACCCCCTTTTTTCGTGGGAGGAATTCTTGATCGCTTAAACAAAGATAAGTAAAAAGACCCTCTATCCCAAACATTTTTGGTTTTTTTCTTCCAGCCTTTCCCAAACGTGTTACGGAGATATTAAGTCGGCATTCCGGTATCGTAGTTGTTGTCGTGTTCCGGAATGGATTTGTGTGATCAGGATGTCTTGTAGAGGTATTAAATAATGCTATTTATGTTATTCTTGGAGTGTCTTGGATGGAAATCGGAATTCGAGGGTAGGATAACCAAATACCGGAGATGGAAGAATTTTCTTTCGTCTCCAATATACTTTTGATCGGTTGACACTTATTTTATCGGGATGCTGCCGCGGAAGAACAGGTTACACCTTTTGAGTTTCGGGCCCAGTCTCCGCGGGCACGCAATACCTGTTCGATGATGTCCCGCACGCATCCGTATCCTCCGTTGAATTCCGATACGTAGCGCGAGGCTTCGATGACCTCCGACGCAGCATCTGCCGGACATACCGGAATACCCACGGCCCGCATACACTCCAGATCGGGAATATCGTCTCCCATGTAGATCACGTGTTCGGGGTTCAGGTTGTAACGCTTGAAAAAGTCGTTCATCGCTGCGATCTTATCCATGCAATCCAGATAGACATCTTCGATTCCCAGCATCTTGAGACGGTGTTTCAGCGTTTCGCCCCGTCCGCCGGTAATGATGCAGATCTTGTATCCCATTCGGATTGCATAGGCAATTGCATAACCGTCCTTGGCGTGGTATTTCCTGATGAAGTCCCCGTTTGTCAGGGGGATAATCCCCCCGTCGGTCATTACTCCGTCCACATCGAGGATGAAAGCCTCGGTTTTTACAATGTCTTCTTTGAAGTTTCCCATATGCTTTGACTTAATGATTCGTAGATGGATTTCAAATGTGGTTTGTTCTCTAAAATCGTGCCGTGTTTCTGCATGGTCGGTAAATCGTGTCGTACGGCCGGCCCCGTTTGCACCCGTCGTGGATCTTTGGAGTCGATCGCTTTCGAGGCCGTCTCTTCGATCAATGGGGTCAGTACCTCAAACGGCAGATCGGCTTCGTGCAGGATCTCTCCCCCAAGGGTATAGAGGTGGTTGGTGAAGTTGCAGGCGAATACGGCGGCCAGATGGAGCCTTGCACGTCGTTCTGAGTCGGCACGGTAGACCGTATGGCTCAGTTGTCGTGCGAATGTTTCGAGTTCTTGGGTGAAAGCCTCCGTATTCCCTTCCACAAAGATCGGGATTCGTGAGAAATCGACCCGACGGCCACGGGTAAAGGTTTGGAGCGGGTAGAACACTCCTCGACGTGTCAGCCGGTCGGGGAGTGCTTCGATGCCGATTCCCCCGGCCGTATGTACGACTGCAGAGTCGGTCGGAATGGGCAATGATGCCGCTACTTGTGCAATGGCCGAGTCGCTTACGGCGATCAGGTAGAGGTCGGCTGTCGCTAAAGTGTGGGGGTCTGAACTCCAGGGACAGCGGCATTGTGCTGCAATTTGGGCTCCCCGTTCCGGATTGCGGGCCATCAACTGCCGCAGTTCGAGTGTCGGGTGTTCACACACCGCCAGGGCCAATGCTTCGGCCAGATTCCCGCTGCCTATGATGACAATACTTCTCATATTTTCCCCGTTGTGTTATCCGTTTCTCCCGCTTGATTCTGACGGTTGAGCGAATCGTCCAGGTCGATGAGCCGGATGCGTTCACCTTCGCTCCGAATGGTCGAACGCAGCTCTTTAAGGGACTGTTCGATTTGGCGCATCTCGGCCGTGCCGGCCAGGTGCAGATGAGTCGTACCTTTGCGATCTACCGCTCTTAAAATATTATAGAAGGTCATTCCGTGAATATCGCGACCGGGAGAGAAAGCCGTTTCGCGATCATCGTCCTGGTTGTTGACTTCGATGAGCATTCCTGCTTCGACCAGTTGATACAATACATCGTTGACGATACGTGTCGGGAGGGAGAGTCGGCTCCTGATTTCAGAGACGGGAACGGCTCCCTCGCCTTTTCGGAAACAGTGTACGATGCAGAGCATAACGGCCAGAATGATTTGCCTACGGGTATCGGTGCTGATTTTGAGCGATTCACGTTCTTCATCGAAGCGGGAGATATTTTGGTAGGCAAATGAGAGCTCTCCCCCGAAAAGCAGAATTTCCCACGAGATCTGGATCCAGAGCAGGAAGAGCGGAATGGCGGCGAAACTCCCGTAGATCGTGTTGTAGGAGCTCATCCATTGCTGCAGGTAGACGTATCCCCACTGGAATAACAGAAAGATCGTACCTGCAATGATGCCGGCGCGCCAGGCATTTCTCCACAGCACCTTGGTGTTGGGAACGACGACATAGATAAGAGTGAACATACCCCAGATAATCAGCAGGGCTGATATTTTAGTCAGGATTAGGCTGAACAGGGCATTTTGCGGGGCAAACAGTTCCAGAGCGTAGTTCCCCAGGGCGCTGGCAAAGAGCCACAGGATCGGGGCGATGATAACCAGAACGAGGTAGTTGACGTATTGTCGGGCGATGTTGCGCGACGAACGGACCTCCCAAATGTTGTTGAAAGCCCGTTCGACCGATCCGAAGACCCGGATGACCGCCCAGAAGAGCGTAACGATACCGAATGCGGCGAGTACACCGCCCCGTGTGGTTGCCAGAGCCCGCTCGGCGAACTGGACGATGTAGTCGACTACTCCTTCGTTTTGCGGCAGGATCGCGTGGAGATCTTGAATCAGCCCCTCCATCAGCCCGAATCCCTTGACAACGGCAAAAATCAACGCCAGGATCGGAACGATCGAGATGATCGTATAAAAGGTGAGTGCGGCGCTGCGTACGATGGTGTCATGCTCGATTAACCCTCTGGCCGTGTAGAAGAGCAGTTTGTACTGCTTGACGGCCCAACGGATACGGGGCGAACGGTACGAATTTACGTTTCTCCGAAAGATCGTATCCGTGAAGTAGATGAACAGGTTTTTGATTTTCATCGGTGTGCGCGACATTTGACCAAAGGTACTCATTTTAGGCGGATTGTCCAATAATCCTGTCCGATTTTCGTGAAGGCAATATATCCCTCGTTGCCGGGGTGAATGCCCAGTCGGGAGGCAATTTCGGCGGTGTTTAACGGGAAATCCTGTTTGAGCAGGGTTATCTTTCGGCCTTTCAGGTCGTGTCGCAGTTTTTTGGGATTGTACGGTTCGATACGATCGATCTCCATCCAGCGGCCCATCGGGGCTTCGCTCCTCTCACGGGCGAAGCCATAGCCGTTCACACTCCACAGGTCTGCTCTACCCTCCAGATAGTGTGGCGTCAGGCGTGCCTTTTGCAGCGAAACATCCGGCAGAAAGAGCCAATGATAGGCCCCCGGATCAAACGCAGGAGTTTGTATTTTGCCGATCTGCTCCGGGCGTGCGGAGAATTCGCCGCGTCCGATGGCGACGGCCGTTAAGAGGGGGCCGCCGTTGTCGGCATAGATCATTACCTCCTTGCATTCGTCGTGGAGGGAGACCACCTCGACGCGGGCCTTCTCGAAAAGGCGGAAGGCCTCCTGTACGTCGAACAGCGGAGAGTTTTTCAGGCAGAGCCGATCCGTTCGGCGGAAGATCTCGCTGCGCAGGGCGAGGATGTCGGGGGAACAATCTTCCAGGCGAACCAGTTTACGGCCTTCGGTACTCCGGCGGTCCGGATCGGCGTAGATCCAGTCGAACCGCTCCTGCACCAGGGGTAGGAAGTGTTCGGCTGAATCGTGGATGACCTGAATATTCGTAACACCGAGACGCCGGAAGTTCTCGGCGGCGATGGCAGCCAGCACTTCGTTGCGTTCGAGCGTGATGACCCGCTCGAAATGTTGTGCCAGGTAGAGGGCATCGACCCCAAGGCCGCAGGTGAGGTCGAGTACGGACTCTCCCCGGCAGCTCTTCCGCGCGGCACACGCCTCGCTCGAGGCCTGTTCGAAAGCCAGAGGAGGAAGAATACAGCGCGCTTCGTAATAGCGGGGCAGTTTGGTGCGTGCCCGCTGAAGGTATTTTACCTGTGTAGCAACTAAGGCTGCGTGTTCGATCCGCTTGTCCAGGGCAATCCGGGTCGGATCGCGCTCGATCTGTTGGTCGATCGTTTGGTGCAGCCGATCGCTGCAGAGCAGTTCGTATTGTTCGAGTGTGATCATTCTGATGGCAAATGTACCGATTTTTCCCGTTCAATACTCCAGAGAAACAATGTCGCCAATATGAAAAGGGCATAGGCAAAACCGCATTGCAGGCCGGAGAGACGAAGTTCGATGGTTGCGTGTGGAAGGTTGGCTCCGTATTCGATCAGCAGATTTTGTAGACGGGCTAACCATCCGATAACGGGTGAAAAAACGGGTTGAAGAAAAGATAGGGGCAGGAGCATCCAGATAGTGCAGGCTCCGACCAGCAGGTTGGCGATGAGAACGACGATTGGATTGAGCAAAAGACCGATGATTGAGACCTGTCCGAAAGTATAGGAGATAAGCGGGGCCGTAACGACAGCGGCTGTAATACCGATCGAAAGGGTGGCACTCAGGGCGTTTAAGACTCTTACCCGACTTCTCAGCAATCGGGTAAGCGGAATGCCCCAGGCAATGATTCCGCCGACGGCCAGAAAGGAGAGTTGAAAACTGATGTCGAACAGGTAATCAGTACGGAATAGCAGCATGACGAAGGCCGTACCACAGAGTGTGTTCATGCTGATGTATTCCGAGGAGGTGGCGAGGGCGAATTGCAGGATTGAGAACATCAGGGTTGCGCGTATGACACTTGGAGGGAATCCGGTTGTTGCGGCGTAGAGCCAGATGAGCAGAATGACGAGGATGTTGCGTGCGATGTGTCCCCGTCGTAGCAACGGCATCCACCACAACACAAGGTTCGTAAGCATGAAGACGATCCCGACGTGCAGACCCGATACGGCAAGCAGGTGCGACGTTCCGCTGCGGGAGTAGGAGTCCCGCAGCGTTGCCGAGATCGTGCGTCGGTCGCCGGCTGTCATGGCATTGACGATGGCCTGTTCGTCGGGAGACAGTTGCAGACGGTTGAGGCGCATGACGGCTCCTTCATGAAGCCCTGTAGAGAGTCGTCGCAGGGAGATCCCATGACGGGTAGTATCAAGGTTTAGTACCTGGTATTTGTTCAGATAGAGTGTCCCGACATATCCACGTCTTGTCATGAGCCGTCCATATCCGCCGCTTCGTTCCGTAAAAGGGTATATTACTCCGCAAATGATCGCATTGTCTCCCGGAGAGAGGGCGATCGTAGAATCGCATCGGATGAGCAGATTCCCTCCGGAGGGGAGCCACTTGTTGCTATCGGCAAGACGTTCTGCCCGGATGTGTGCTCCGACCGAACTGCGACGGCCTTGCTCCGAGAGAGTCTCCCGGATAGTAACTTCGTATTCACCCCAAACATCGGTCTGCGTCTGCGGCTCGTCTCCCCAAATGGTAACAGTCATCCCGAAGAGCAGCGTCGCTGCCAGCGTGGCATATCCGGCTGTACGTTCCTCGGTAAGCAGTGCGGCGATCCCGCAAAGAAGGAATCCACCTCCCGTAAACCACAGCGGTAATACGTAGTGGTCAGCCAGCAGAATTCCTGCAATCAGGGCCGGTAAGGCTCTGACCATCGGCATTCGCATCAGACGTTCCCGCAGAATTGTCGGGTTGATTCGTAACATGGGGTTGTGTCGCGTGTGAGGTTTCTTCCTGATAAAGGTAGCGGATTTTCCTATACAATGAGCTTCAATAAATAAAAACAGTCTTCTGTCCGGTTGCAGAAGACTGTTGAAACGGGATTGCTTCCCCTTTGTCGTCAGAAGGAGGAGAAGACACTCCAACTGGAGTTTTGCTCTGCGGAGGCTTGAATTTCCTCCGGCAGGTTCGCAAAGAAATTGTAACCGGTCAACTGTTCGATCTCGGCGACCGATTTGGTGTAGCTTTGGTAGCTGGTCCCCGAATACTCCTTGTGGGGCAACCAAACACCGACAGTCGAAGCCGATGTGATCTCTCCGGTACTTGCATCACGCTTGACCTTGAGCAGCACTTTGTAGTAGTAATTGGGTACAGGACACTGCTTGCTGTCGTTTTTCGGTTGGATGTACGTAACCGATTCGTTGCCGGCAACGGTTTGCAGGATTGCTCCCGTTACGACATAGACCGTATCGGTCGAACTGGTCAGCGATCGGACAGCCCCCTCGAGCGAATTCCAGATACCTCCATTGAATCCGTTTTGCAACTGAGGGGTTGAGTTGGTCGCATAAAAAGTTTGCGTACAAGCCGTTCCGTATGGATCTCGGTTGCGATCGGCATTCGAGATCTGGTGCCCGCGTGAGTAGTAGTTTCTGCCGACGCTCACACCGTATGAGCCGTTCCAGATATTGATCTGGTCCGAGGTCGATATGCCGGGCGTAGCCTGCCACGGATCGTTCGGACGTCCCGATCCCAGATCGCCTGCCGTGAGCGGATAGGCAACCCAGTAGGCCGTGTAGGTCGACGTATCGTAGTACATCGTATAGTTTCGTGCCGACTTCTCGTCGTAGAAACTGCGGGTCAGCATGTTGCTCCCTTCGCCTTCGATCTTGGCCGGCAGTTCGAACCAGGCCGTGTGATCGGTCAGCGGCCGCGGGTTGAGTGTCGTAAAGGTGATCTCGGCACTCTGCGACGAGACACCGTTGGTGCCCGTGACCACTCCGTAGAGCGTGTAGGTCGTATTGCCTTGCAGCGAAGAGAGGGTTGCCGTTGCCTGACTTCCCGAAACAGTGGCAGCGACACTCTTCGTGTCACTGCCATTGTCGGAGAAGTAGATGAACTGCACCCCGGTTGCGTAGGCCTCATGGGTCAGGCTGCACGCGATCTCCGCACTGGAGGCGGTGATGTTGCTCACGCTTGGCGTTTCGATTCCCGGGGTAGGGTCTGGGGTCGGAACCCCGCCCGTCCCTCACTGTTTCTTGAACAGACGGAAGGAGCCCTTGTTATTACTTGCAACGTCGGCTTTGTAGGTTCTCCAGTTGTCGGTTGCATAAGTTGCCAGGTATCGGGGTTGTTTCGGAGAGTTCGTATTGCAGATGCTCCAGCCCCAGCTGTTGGATGTCTTGGTTATGGTCCATATGCTGGTGGCACTGTTTGAATTGACTAACAATCCGTTATTGGTGTCTTTCGTACCCATGCCGATTGTCGGGTCTGCAGTAGAGGTGATTGTAAAACCTCCGTCGACGGCTGTGAACTTCCAGGTCATGTCCGTTGTCGGGTTGGTGATGATGTTGCCCGTAAGAATTGTCGAAGAAGGAAGTGTTGTTGAAGTGGGAGCCGTGGATCCTGCATTTGTATTTGGCAGATAATAGGAAACTCCGCTGAACTCTCCGATCAGAATGTACTCTCCGGCCGTAACCTCTTCGGTTGTCATAACCTCGACATAGCCGCCCTCGATCGGAGTACTTGAAAGTTGTGAGACGGTAATGGTCTGAGCCGGAGCGGTTGCATAGGTGAAGGTAACGGTTGCCGAACGGGAGTCTCCGTTGTTTGCATCTACCGTGAAGGTCACCTGCCCGTCCGTTGTGGTGTCGAAATCGTGGATCCACGTTGCGGGGGCGTCGCCCGAGGTTGCCGTTGCTGCGATCGTCTCGCCCTCGACGGGGTTCTCGATCGAGTAGGTAACGGTTATCTGCTCGCCGGCCGGATCTGCCGATACGGAGGTCGGGCTGGTGAGCGTCAGAACGGGAGGCAGACCTGCGGTATGACCTGCAACTACCTGGAAGTAGTCGATATAACCGCGTTTTCCGGTAACTTTTACATCGACCTTCGCCTTGTTGCCTTGCGGATCGAATTGGAAGCTGTAGTAAGCGTACTCGGAAGTCAGGGCCTGCTCCTGAACAGCTTCGCCTGCGGTGATCTGGAGCGAAGAGACGTCCGATCTATACGTTTTGGCGTGAACGATTACCGTAAAAGGCTGCGACAGGTCGAGGTCGGCCGTCGTGAAGTAGCCGCGGTTCTTGCTCGATCCGAATTTCAAGGCCGGAGCCTCGGGATAGGTGTATTCCGTTGCGGTGTAAAGTTCCTCCCCACTGGTCCCTTTGGGATAGTCGGTCAGGCGCAGTGCTGTGGTCGAGGTGGTGCTAATCCAAGAGAAGTCGTCCGTGAAAGGCAGGGCCATACCGGTCTCTGCAGCAGTGATATGCTCGTCCGCAATGCCGATGCGAAGCGTGGTGATCTTTCCCGGGAGAATCTCGATGTCCTGGCCCAGCGTAATCACCTTGTTGATCGTATAGCCTTCGGTCGAAGCGGCAACGGTCAACTGCGTTCCCGTAGGCAACGTCTGCGGATATACGTTCAGGTAAGTGGCGTTCGTCCCGTCGATGGCGTATTGCGTGGCGCTGGTGTAGTGTGCTACGACACTCCTGGAGTGGTTGTAATAGGGAGCTGTCATTGCCCCGTTTACAAAGTCGAGAACGACACGTCCAGCCAGATGGAGCGTTTGTGACTCATCAGTGGCAACCGAGAGGGTGTTAACATGCTGTCCGGTGATGGCATCGCCCGTCGTGTTGTCCAGCAGGACGACTTTCAGGACACCGCTGACGCGTTTGAACTGCATGTTCTCGATCGAGGTAGTCGTCGAGGTAACCTGTACCGGTTTGCTGACCAACAGGTCGGCCGTACCGTCGAACGATGTGGCGGTCGGATTCTGGTTGATCGGCAGGTCTACCAGAGCCCCGAATACTTTATTGCCTGTACCGAGGCCGTTGTTCGAATAAGGATAATAGGCATAGAGGGTCGCACCTTCTGCCGGGATCGTTATCGAACCGGAGAAGGTCGTTGTTTGAGCCGACGACGAGGTGTTGTCGTTGGTAAAGAGTTCGTGGGAGAAAGTGTCATCTGCACTGTCCATTGTCGTTACACCGATCTGGTCGTTGGCACTCCACATGGGAGTTGCACCCTGCATCTCGGTACGGGTTCCTTGCTCGTCGATGCCCGATACCTCGGGATTGCCGGCCTGGATGGTCAGTTGGACAGGTTTCAGTGTGTTGTCCTCCTCTACACTGTCTTTGGTGCAAGCGGTGAATGCCATTGCAGCTGCTGCAATGAGCATCCAAGATTTAATCAAGGTTTTCATTGAAGTAGCATCTTTTTTACAAATCGTAATCGTTTCCATAATCCAGGTCGCCGCCGGCTGCACCGGGATCACCATATCCCTGGCTGTCGACGAAGCCTTTTTCTACCGAAATCTCCAAGACTTCGATGCGCGGAGAAGAGTAAGCGTCTTTTCTTCCGGCAAATGAATCGTAATGTCTTTCCATAATAAGATAAATTAAGGTTTGATGTTTTGTAATGTCTTTTATTGAATAATCTTTATATAGAATAAAGTTTGTATCTGGCTGTGTATAATAAAACTGGATGATACAAATATATGTATAATTTGGATAAAATTATAAAGAAAAGGGATCGATTTCATAAAAAAGTAACAACAATCCCCTTGTAAGGCCCTGAGAGAGTGATTTGCCTCTGAGACAAACTTTTGGATCAATACATGTTTTCGAACATGCTTTGACTTTTGTCGTATTTCAGGTCGGACAGAGAAGCGGCTTTGACTCCGATGTTGAAACTCCAGCTTTTGTAATTGCCGAAAGGAATCCAGGTGAACGACATTTGCCAGCAATGGAGGTCTCGTATAACCGTGACGGTTGCCGGAGATAGCTTTTTCGCCTGGAAGTCGTAGCCTCCCTGGAAACTGACACCCAGTTTGGGCAACACCGTGAGGCTGCCGTTCACGCTGATCGTTTGAGAGAGATTCTTGCGATAACCGGTCGTGCCGTTATTGACGGCCTGAGCCGTGTAGCTGAGCGTGTAGCTGAAGCCCACGTTCCAGGGGAGTGAGAAGTCGTAGTAAGTCTGACTCATCAGGATACGGCGTTGTGCAGGATCCATCTGCCCGTATGGATCGTAGAACGGATTGGAGTAAATCGGATCCATGTTGGAACTGGTGATGTCGTTGATCGCAGGAGTCGATTTGTCCTGACGCGACTGGAACGTATAACCGAACGAGGTGCTCGCGCTGGAGATTCGTCCGGGGAAGAAGAGTTTGTTGTAGCGCTGTCCCTGAGGTGAGATGCGGTAGGGATCGAGTGTGGCGTTGATTGTGATACCGAAGTTCGGAATGACTGTGGTTCTCAACGAGAGGGGAATGGTCGAAAGTCGCATCGAATCGGCCAGAAAGTTGTAAGAGAGGGCTCCGATGCGGAATTCGTCGATCAGTTTAATTTTCTTCATGCCGGTCGTATCGCTCTTGCTCAACACCTTCATCTCTAAAGTTTGTGAGAGGGTGAAGTTCAGATTCAGACTTTGTCCGGAAGTCGGGCCTCCGAAAATACCGTCCTGGAAGGGGGAGTACGTTTTCGTGTTGCCTAACGAGTCACTTTGCACGGTTTTATAGAAGCCGTACTTTTGCTTCGAAAAATCGGGGGCATAGGAAAAGCTGATCGTCGGGGTCAGGGTGTGTCGGATTGCCTGGATCTTGCGCGTACGTTTTTTCGATTCGAACCGACCGTAGACCGTTGTCGAGGCCTGTAGACTGAAGTTGTAGTTGTACAGACGATAGAAACCATACTCGGGAGCGAGTTTCTCCACTTGGTTGGTAACCGGATTCCAGACCTGTTCGGTCTTCTTGAAATACCATTTTTCGTCGTAATTGACCGTCGGACCGAAGTTGATGTAGTTGAAGAGCATGTAAGAGGCTGAAACGGGAATCGTGTGTTGGATTCCGTATTGCATGTCTTCGAACGTCTGACGCGAGAAGAGATCCGACTCCTGGGCGTTTATCTTGGCATTGAGTTTTCCGGTGTACCGGAGCGAGATCTTTTCATACCATTTGGCTTTACCCATGGCCTCCTTGCGTTTGAAGGGGTAGAATGTCGAAACGCTGAAGACGGCGTTGGGGAGGGTGATCGACAGAGCTCCGCTTTGTGAGTTCTGTGAGGCCGTCATGCTCGACGAGAAGGAGAACGGAGTACCGAGCCAGCTTTTCGAGTAAGAGATCGATGAGTTGGTTTGTGTTTGCAGGGCCTGATTCAGGGAGGTGGCCGAGTAGTCGTTGTAGCCGCTGGTTCGGAAGTCGACCAGGGCGGCAAAGGTCGATCCGGGGTTGGCTTTGGCATCCTGTTGATGTCGCCAGTAGAGTTGGAAGTCGCTCTGGCTCGTATAGTCGGGCATTCCCTTGTCTCCGACGCGGATACTTGAGTAGTTGAATAGCAGATTCCCCGAATGTTTATATCGTTTCATGTAGTTCATGGTGGCAGATGCCTCCCATGATCCGAGCGTGTAGATACCGCCCCGAATGGCTAGATCGACGTGTTGCCCGATGGCGAAGTAGTAGCCCAGGTCACGAAGGAAGAATCCCTTTGTCGCATCCTCGCCGAAGGTCGGCATGAGCAGACCCGATTTGGGTCCCGTGTTGAGCGGAAAGAAACCTTCGGGCAACAGCGGGAAGTAGATTGGCACATCCTCCAGAACGATGTAGGCAGGTCCCGTAATGACTTTCTTGCCGGGGATCATTTTCGCCTTGGTCAGCGACAGGTAGAAGTGAGGGTGATCCGTTTGGTCGCACGTTGTGTATTTTCCGCCGCGGATATAGGAGGTGTTGTCGTCCAACTTCTTGACATCGTTGCCAATGAGCCAGCCATCGCCCTGCTGCGTCGCGACACCTTTGATCTTTGCCTTCTTCGTGTTGAAATTGTAGGTGATCGTATCCATCGAATAGGGTGTCGATGAACCCTCCGTGAAAGTGGGGTGGGTAACTGTTGCCTCTCCGTTTATCGTATCGCTTTTGCCGTATGCCAACACCATCTTGCTGTCGAGATTCACGCGCATGAAGTCTCCTTTTAGAGACATGTTTTGATAGGAGACATCTCCTTCGTTGTAGATATAAACCGTACGGTTCTTGACATCGTAGACGAGCGAGTCTTTATTCTTGCTGTAAACGATGTCGTCCAGGAAAGCTTTTTTAGGCTTGTCCTGATTGACCGTATCGCGGGTAAGGGAGTCGGGGCGGGACTTTGAAAGGGAGTCCTGTCGACTGTAAGGCGAAGTATCAATGGAGGAGGAAGCCTGATTCGAGGCTTCGAGTTGCAATAAGGAGTCTATTGTGCCTCCAGGCGTAGCGCTTCCCTCTTCGACAGAGAGCTTTTCGAACTCTTTTTGCATTCGTTCGGCTTCCCTTTGTTGTCGGGCCTGTTGGCGCAGTTCTCGTCGGGATTTTGGAGCGGAGTCGGGGCGGATACTGTCCGAGCGGGTGCTGCTTTGTGCTTCCATGATCCGTAACTCCGCAGGGATTGCCATGCCGAGTAGCGGGATCAGGAAGAGCAGCAACATCGCTCCCGTGAAGAAGATATATTTTGCCTTCGGTCTGTCCAAAATTCCAAAAAAAATCGTACCTTTGCCGACGAGTCGGCAAAAACGCCTGAAAAAGGCTTTTTATACCTGAAAAAATGCGTTTTTATATCCGACAAATATAGGTAAAAAATCGGAAAACATTAAAAATTCAGCCACTTTTACAATGCGCAAGTCTCTTTTTACGCTCCTCTTGTTTGCGCTGATTGCACTCTTTCCCAACGGAGCCATGGCCGAGAATATTGCGCAGGGAGTACGGGTAATCGTGATCGATGCCGGTCATGGAGGCCCGAAGTTCCCTGGAGCCAGTTACAAAAGTGTGTACGAGAAGGATCTCAACCTGCAGATTGCCTTGAAACTCGGTGCTTTGATTGAGAAACACCTGTCGCAAATAAAGGTGGTTTATACCCGCAAAACCGACAAGCAGTTTTCCGAAAGTCTGACGAAAGATCTGCAGGCGCGGGCTGACATTGCCAACAAGGCATCGGGAGATTTGTTCATCTCGATTCACACCAATGCGGCCCAATCCCGTTCGGCTCGAGGTGTCGAGACGCTGATTATGGGAGAGACCCCTCTGGAGAAGAATGCCAACGAGCGGGCGCTCTATGACAACAATCAGGAGGAGCTGATCGATATGTCCAACGAGAAAACGGCAGCCATCGTGAGGGCCTACATTCAGAATCTCCAGTTTACGTACGGTGAATACAGCGAGGCGATGGCCCGTTTGGTCCAGAAACATTACGTCAAGTCAGGAAGACACAATCGAGGCGTGAAACGTCAACCTCTGAAGGTTCTTTATGCGACCGACATGCCGGGTATCTTGACCGAGATAGGTTTCCTTTCCAACGACGAGGAGCGGGCTTACATGACTTCGGAAAAAGGGCAGGCCGCGATTGCACAGGCGTTGTTCAATGCCGTAAAGGACTATACGGAATTCGTGCAGGGAACGTTATTGGTTGAGGGAGATGCCATTTACGAACAGGCCGATCCGGAGGAGACGGAGGGCAAGTCCGGTCAGACGGTTGCGCAGGCGGAGACGTTCTATGCTGTGCAGTTGATCGCCAGCACCAAGCCGGTCTCGCTGAAAGACAGACAATTCAAAAGTTATCGGGGAAAGGTGGAGCAATATACCACCTCCGGGCGTTTTAAATATAAGTATTGCGTAGGACGATTCACGGATCGAAAACAGGCCGAGAAGAAGTTGGCTGAAGTGAAGAAGGAGTTTAAGGATGCGTTTATTGTCCGTTGCGAGGGAACGCGTATCGTTCCGTAGTTTCTGAGAAAAGAGAATATGAAAAGAGAGATTAAAATCGGCATCTTTGCCGTGTTGATGATAGGTGCATTGTGGGCTGGGATTCGTTTCCTGAAGGGGTTTGACCTGTTCAGCCGCAATATGGTCTATTATGCCGTCTATGATCAGGTGGATGGGGTGCAGAACGCTTCGTCGGTCTTGATTCAGGGCGTGAAGGTCGGAGCCGTAACGGATATTTTGTTCGATCCGTCGAAGGATCATCGTGTCATCTTGCAGTTGACCGTCAAACGTCAGTACCGGATTCCGGAGGATTCGGAGGCCCGTATCTTCAGCAACAGTTTGATGGGGTCCAAGGCGATCGGTATTGAATTGGGATCTTCGGATCGTTTTCTGGAGAAGGGCGATACGCTTCGCTCGGTTCGCGAAAAGGATCTGATGGATATGGCCGGCTCGGAACTCGACTTTTTCAAACAGAAAATCTCGCAGGTTACCTCCGATTTGCATCGGACGATGGATAACCTGAATACGATCATGGAACAGAATACGGAGAGTATCCGTGGAACGATGTCGCATCTGAATTCGATTTCGGGCAACGTGGATTTCCTGCTTGCTGCCGAGCGCGAAAACTTGCAGAATGCTATTGCGAACTTGACCCGTTTCTCGGAGATGTTGGGTGAGAATTCTCCGCGTATCGACAGCATTGTCCGTAATCTGAACAGTGTCTCCGACCAGATTGCATCGGCGGATCTGATCCGCAACCTCGATGCGACGCTTGCGGATCTGGATGCGATCCTCGCGCGGGTAAAGAGCGGCGAGGGTACGGTCGGCAAACTGATCAATGACCCGGCTCTTTACGAGTCGCTCAATCGGAGTGCCGAAAATCTGGCCTCTTTGTTGGCCGATCTGGAGGCCTATCCGAAACGTTATGTCCACTTCTCGCTTTTCGGCGGCGGGCAGAAAAAAGTAGAGAAGGAGCGCGCCCGTCAGGTGGCGGAGGCACAGGCCGTGCAGGACTCCTTATCGATGCAGCCCTCGGATGCCGATGTGTCTTCAGACTCTTCCGAGTCGTCTGATGCAGAGGTGAACGAGTAGCTTCTCATTGATTCCATACGATGATATATCCGGCAAACTTTGAACAAAAAGTAGGCTTTGATCGCTTGCGCGAGCAGGTCGCCTCGTTATGTACGATTCGTGGCGGAGAGGAGAGACTGTCCGCCGAAAAATTCAGTTGCGACCGACGGGAGATTGAGAGACGCTTGTCGCTTGCCGATGAAATGCGCCGCCTGTTGCTGTTGGAACGCGATTTTCCCAATGATGATTTTGTAGATACCGACTCCATTCTGGCCAAGCTGCGGATCGAGGGGAGCTTCCTCGAGGTCGAGGAGGTCGTTCGCTTGCGCCAGGCACTGGCTGCGGCCGGTAGAATTGCAACGTTCATTGCGGGACGGGGTGAGGAGCTGTATCCCGAACTTCGACACCGCAGTGCAGGGGTGGAGGCATTCCCCGAGATTATCCGCGCGATCGATGGGATCGTGGATCAGCACGGCAAGGTGCGGGACAACGCCTCTGCGGAGTTGCAGCAGATCCGGCGTTCGATCCGAGAGCGGGAGGGACAGGCTGCCAAACGTCTGCAACAGGTGCTCACCAATGCCAAGAGCGCCGGTATTGTGGATGCCGATGCCGTGCTGTCGATTCGTGACGGTCGGGCCGTGATTCCCGTCGCGGCGGCCAATAAGCGGAAGTTGCAGGGTTTTATCCATGATGAGTCGGCCACGGGTAAGACTTTCTATATTGAACCGGTGGAGGTTGTTGAGATCAACAACGAACTCAAGGAGTTGGAGTATGCCGAGCGTCGTGAGATCGTGCGGATCCTACAGGCCTTTACCGACGGGATACGCCCCGAAGCGGAGCGGATCGCCGAGGTTGGGGACTACTTGGCCGATCTGGATATGATCCGGGCCAAGGCGCGTTGGGCCATTGCTAACGGAGCCGGGAAACCGGTCGTATCGACCGATGACCGGCTGGTACTCCGCAATGCCCGCCATCCGCTGCTTGAGCAGACGCTCCGGGTTCAGGGAAAGGCGATCGTGCCGCTCGAGATGCAGTTGGACAAGAACAGCCGCATTCTGGTTATTTCGGGCCCCAATGCCGGAGGAAAGTCGGTTTGCCTCAAGACGACGGGTATCGTGCAGTATATGTTCCAGTGTGGATTCCTGGTAACGGCTTCGGAGGTTTCGGAGCTGCCTATTTTCCGCAATGTGATGATCGATATCGGCGACGAGCAGTCGATCGATGACGACCTTTCGACCTATTCGTCCCATCTGGTCAATATGAAGAATATGCTCGGAGGGGCCTCCGGGCAAACCTTGATTCTGATCGATGAGTTCGGATCGGGAACCGAGCCTGTCCTGGGCGGGGCGATCGCCGAAGCGATCCTCGACCGCCTGCGCGAAAAGGGATGTTATGGGGTTATCACGACCCACTATGCCAATATCAAGTATTATGCGTCGAATACCGAAGGTGTCGCCAACGGGGCGATGATGTTCGACGTACAGAATATCCGTCCCCTCTTCAAACTGGAGATGGGGCGTCCGGGCAGTTCGTTTGCCATCGAGATTGCCCGTAAGATCGGTCTGCCCGAAGAGATCATCCGGGATGCAAGTGAGAAGGCGGGCAGCGACCATATCAATATCGAGAAACAGTTGCGGGAGATTGCCCGTGACAAGCACTATTGGGCTCAGAAACGCGATCGGATTCGCATTGCGGACCGCAAGGTCGAGGAGTTGGAGCAGAACTATACGGAGCAGCTCTCCCGAATCCGGGAGGAGCGCTCGGCAATCCTGAAGCGGGCGAAGGAGGAGGCCCAGCAGCTCATAGCGGATGCCAACCGCCAGATCGAGAATACGATCCGGACCATTCGGGAGGCGCAGGCCGAGAAGGAGCTGACCCGGCTGGCCCGCAAGGAGTTCGACGGGTTCCGCGATCAGGTCGAACGGGCCGATGCGGTGGATACGTCGCACGATGAACGGGTGGTGCGGGAGATGGAAAAACTCGAACGCCGCCGCCAGCGCCGCGAGGAGCGCCGTCAGCAGGCGGGTGAGAGCCGTCCCCCAGAGCCGGCTCCGCAGGTGAAGCCGCGCGAGGTGGAGGTCGGATCGAAGGTCAGGATCGCCGGTCAGGATATTCCCGGCGTGGTGCTCTCCTTCAAAGGCAAGAAGGCTCAGGTGGCCTTCGGACAAATCCTTACGACGGTCGATCGGAGTGTGCTCGTCGCTATTTCGGGTGCCGAATACAAGCAGGCGACACAACCCGTACAGCCGCGCATATCGGTCTCGGCGGATGTGTCGGCCCGTAAACTCAACTTCAAGGACCATATCGATGTGCGGGGATTGCGTGCGGCCGAGGCATTGGAGATCGTGCGGGATTTCATCGACGATGCGATCATGGTCGGTGTCGGAACGGTAACGATCCTGCACGGAAAAGGTACCGGAGCCCTTAAGGAGGAGATTCGCCGTTATCTGCGCAGTGTCCCCGAAGTGCAGCGTGCCGTGGATGAACACGCTGATCGGGGCGGTGCCGGTATTACGGTGGTGACATTCAAATCGGAATGAGACGTAAAACTGTGAAATGCGGTTATGCGATATAGTTTATCGGAAATAGCACAAATTTGCGAAGGCAGGCTCTCGGGAGAGGACCTTACGGTCGGGCGGATCTCGACCGACAGCCGTAATTGCAACGTGGGCGACGGAGAGTTGTTCGTTGCCATGCGGGGCGTAAATCATGATTCGCACGCCTTTGTCGGTGAGATGGCTCGCCGGGGTGTACGGGCATTTTTGGTAGAGCATCCGGTTGAATTGCCCGACGGATGCGGTTGTGTGGTGGTGGAGCGTTCGATCGACGCCTTGCAGCGGTTGGCTGCCTATCATCGGGCACAGTTTAAAGGCCGTGTCGTGGGTATTACAGGCTCGAACGGCAAGACGGTCGTCAAGGAGTGGATCTCGCAGCAAATCCCGCCGATGGTCAAGTATTTCCGCTCGCCGAAGAGTTACAACTCGCAACTGGGCGTGGCTCTGTCGCTGCTTATGATCGAGGGCGACGAGCAGCTGGCCCTGATCGAGGCGGGTATCTCGCAACCGGGCGAGATGGTTCGCCTGGAGCGGATGATTCGCCCCGATGTGGTGATCTTTACCTCGATCGGTGAGGCTCACCAGAAAAATTTTGCATCGCTCGAAGAGAAAAGCGCCGAGAAACTGGTGCTGGCCAAGGGGGCAAAGACGATTCTTTACCACCGCTCGTCGGCGCTGCTGGAGCGGATGATCCGCACCCTCTTCTCGAACCGGGAACTGCTCGATGCGGCCGATTATCGCCTGCCGGAACAGTTGCCCGAAGGGGTGCTGGCAAGCGAGGCGGGTCGGATCGATGCCCAGATCGTGGGAGCGTTCTGCCGGGCGATGGGATTCCCGGCTCCCGATTTCGATCGGATCCAGCCCGTGGCGATGCGCCTTGAGGTGAAGGAGGGAATCAACCGTTCGCTGTTGATCGACGATGCCTACAATTCGGATATCAACTCCCTCTCGATAGCATTGGATTATCTGCACAACATGGCAGCGGGACGCCCCACGACACTCATCCTTTCGGATATCGAACAGAGCGGTGTGGCGGATGAGACCCTTTATGCCGAGGTGGCCCGGATTGTCTCTGCCGCGGGGGTTGGCCGACTGATCGGTGTCGGAGAACATATCCGTGCGGCCGGTGCTCTCTTCGCTTGCGACAGTACTTTTTACCATTCGACCGATGAACTGTTGCACCACCTGCGAACGGATGACGTAGCGGGGCGCGTGGTGTTGATCAAGGGTAGTCGGAACAGCCGTTTCGAACGGGTCAGCCATATGCTCGAGCGCAAGAGCCATACGACGATTCTCGAAGTCGATCTGGATGCAATGATCCATAATTTGAACTGTTATCGGTCGAAACTCCGTCCCGGAACCCGACTGGTGGCCATGGTAAAGGCTTCCAGCTACGGTGCGGGTGATTTCGAGATTGCCCAGATGTTGCAGCATCAGGGGGTGAACTACCTGGCTGTCGCCTTTGCCGATGAGGGTGTGTTGCTGCGCGAGCGGGGTATCTCGATGCCGATCGTGGTACTGAATGCCGACGAGGGCAGTTTCGATTTGATGGTTTCGCATCGGTTGGAACCAGAGATATATAGTTTCCGTTCCTTGGACAACTTCAGCCGGGCCGTTGAACGGGCCGGAGAGGAACACTATCCGATCCACATCAAGCTCGATACGGGTATGCACCGGTTGGGTTTCTCGGAGGAGGAGCTCGATTGTCTCGCAGAGCGGTTGTGTGCGACGCAACGGGTAAAGGTGGCCTCTACTTTCTCGCATCTGAGTTGTGCCGATATGCCCGAAAAGGACGAGTTTACGCACGCGCAGATCGCCCGGTTCGATCGTATGAGCAGCCATTTGGCCTCTTTACTCCCGTATTCGATATTGCGCCATACGGCCAATTCGGCTGCTATCGAGCGCTTCCCCGAGGCGCAGTTCGATATGTGCCGACTGGGAATCGGCCTCTATGGATTCGGCGGTACGCCCGAAGATGATTTGCATCCCGTCTCGACGCTCAAAACCCGTATCGTGCAGCTCCATCACCTGGCAGCCGGTGAGGCGGTCGGATATGGTGGGGCCGGCGTGCTGAAGCGTCCGTCGCTCATAGCGACCATTCCGGTCGGATATGCCGACGGTCTGGACCGTCACCTGAGTTGCGGCCGATGGTCGATGCGGGTGGCCGGGAAGGCTGCTCCGATTGTGGGGCGAATCTGTATGGACAGCTGTATGATCGACGTGACGGATATACCGGAGGTGGCCGAGGGAGACGAGGTGGTGATCTTCTCGGCGGAGCCTGGCAATACGGCCGAAGATATGGCCCGTGTCCTGGGTACAATCTCGTACGAGGTGATGACCTCCGTGTCGGGTCGTGTAAAACGAATTTATAAAAAGGAGTAGCCGAATACGGTGTAAAATAAGGCGGATGAAAGAGCAACAACAGAAGGTGAAAACAGAACCCGGGACTCTCTATTTGATTCCCTGCCCGATTGCCGAGCATGAGAACGTATGGGATGTGCTGCCGGCAGCCAACCGGACGGTGATCGATTCGCTCGACTATTTTATCGTTGAGAATGTCCGTACGGCCCGGCGTTTTCTGTCGAAGGCGGGAATTGCGCGAAAGATCGACGAGTTGGAGTTCCGCGAGTTGAATGAGCATACGACCGATCCCCGCGAAGTGGATCGGATGATGGACCCGATTCTGGCGGGACGTTCAGCTGGGGTGATCTCCGAGGCCGGGGTGCCGGGAGTGGCCGATCCGGGGGCCTGGATTGTGGCTCAGAGTCATCGCCACGGCGTGCGGGTGGTTCCGTTGGTGGGGCCTTCGTCGATTCTGCTTGCTCTGATGGCATCCGGTTTGAACGGACAGTCGTTCGCCTTCAATGGTTATCTCCCCGTCAAACCGCCCGAGCGGGCGAAGGCGATCCGGGCACTGGAACGGCGTGTCGTGCAGGAGCGACAGTCGCAGCTCTTCATCGAGGCACCGTATCGGAATACGAAACTGCTGGCTCAGCTGCTGGAGGTGTGCGCTCCCGAGACGCGGCTGACCGTGGCGGCCGACATTACGGGTCCTGAGGAGTATATCCGCACGCGAACGATCCGAGAGTGGAGAAAGGCCTCGCTTCCGGAAATCGAAAAGCGCCCGGCAATCTTCATCCTTGGCTGATGCGGCGTTGTGGTATGCATTTTGGACAACAGGATTCGTAGAAACAAATAAAATAACGAAATATGAAAAAGGAAAATACTTACAACCAGTCGGTTAATGGCGACGAGGGATTCGCACCGGGCGACGGATACCCCTCCTGCGAAGGGGAGTCCTGTGCCAATGTGTCAGATGAAACGCCTGCCGATGCTGACACAATGGCAGGCGATGAAGGGGCGCAGTCGGGTGCGAGCGATGCCGAAGCGGCCTTGCAGGCGCAGTGCGCCGAGTGGCAGGACAAGTATCTGCGGCTACAGGCTGAATTCGACAATTTCCGCAAGCGCACGCTGCGCGAGAAGATGGATCTGGTTCAGAACGGCGGTGCGGATACGGTCAAGAAGTTCCTGCCGTTGATGGATGACGTGCAGCGGGCTCTGGCTGCAATCGAGAAGAGCGACGATGTGAATGCGCTGCGTGAAGGGGTGAAGCTCATCGCGCAGAAGTTCGGCGATACGCTCAAGCAGCAGAACGTAACGGAGATTCCGGCTGTCGGTCTCGACCTGGATACGGATCGCCACGAGGCGGTGGCCCGTGTGCCGGCCGGCAAGGAGAGTAGCGGCAAGATCGTGGATGTCGTGCAGGCCGGTTATATGATGGGCGACAAGGTGCTGCGTTTTGCCAAAGTCGTTGTCGGCGAATAACAAGGGTTGTAAAGTCAGATAGGTTATGGCTGAGAAAAGAGATTATTATGAGGTGCTTGGCGTTGAGAAGAACGCCAATGCCGATGAGATAAAGAAGGCTTACCGAAAGGCAGCCATCAAATATCACCCGGACAAGAATCCGGGAGACAAGGAGGCCGAGGAGAAGTTCAAGGAGGCGGCCGAAGCGTACGATGTGCTTTCGAATCCCGAAAAGCGGGCTCGCTACGATCAGTTCGGTCATGCCGGTATGAGTGGCGCGGCCGGCGGTGCCGGTGGTTTCGGTGGATTCGGCGGAGGAGGTTTCTCGATGGAGGATATCTTCTCGCAGTTCGGCGATATATTCGGCGGCCATTTCGGCGGTGGATTCCGTACCTCGTCGGGTGGTGGACGCCGTGTAAGCCGAGGCTCGGATATTCGGGTCAAGGTGAAACTCACGCTCTCGGAGATTGCCAACGGTACGGTCAAGAAACTGAAGATCAACAAGACGATTGCCTGCTCCAAATGCGGTGGTACGGGTGCCAAGGACAAGGATTCCTACTCGACCTGTACGACCTGTAATGGCAGTGGTTATGTGACGCGGGTAGAAAATACCTTCTTCGGACGGATGCAGACCCAGGGAACCTGTCCGACCTGCGGCGGTACGGGCAAGGTAATTACCACCCCCTGCGATGAGTGTAAGGGGGAAGGTGTCGTTCGTGGCTCCGAGGTGGTTGAGATCCGTATTCCGGCCGGTGTCGGCGATGGCATGGCCCTTACGGTGACGGGAAAGGGTAATGCTGCCCGCCATGGCGGTGTAAACGGAGACCTGCAGGTGGTGATCGAGGAGGAGCATAATCCGGAACTGGTACGAGATGGAAACGATCTGATACACAATCTTACCATAACGATTCCGACAGCGTTGCTGGGAGGATCGGTCGAGGTGCCTACGATCGACGGCCGTGCCCGTATCAAGATTGCTCCGGGGACGCATGCCGGTAAGGTGCTGCGATTGGCCGGTAAGGGTTTGCCCGATGTGAACGGTTACGGACGAGGCGATATTCTGGTCGTAGTCGACATCTCAATTCCGGATAAACTCTCTTCTGAAGAGAAACGGCTCGTGGAACAGTTGGCCGCGCAACCCGGCTTCCAAAAGGCGGGGACGGGAAAGACCCAGAATATTTTTGAGCGAATGAAAAGTTTCTTCCGGTAACGGGAGAAACTTTTTTCGTATCTTTACTGCGGCGGACAACTTTTGTGACCGGCATCCGTTTGTCGTATGAGAGATGTCCGTACGGACTTTATTTTTAAGATTTATCGCCATGCTCGGATTTTCACCGTTTAAGAAACGCCCCAATCAGTTCAATTATATTCCCCGTTATTATGATCCGCTCAAGGAGGAGCGCGATCAGCGTCGGGCGGAACTTCTGGGACAGAAGGCGGAGCATAGCGGCGAGGAGTATCGCCCGGGCCAATATATTCGGACACAGAGCGCAGCCCGCTCGGAACGTCGCCGTCAGGAGGCCTCCCGCGGTTCGGAGCGAATCGCGATCCTGATCGGACTGGTCGTGGTGGTACTGCTGTTCATGTTATTCGGATATCCGAAACTGGTTGCTTTTTTTACGACCCCGAGACAGGCACAACAGCCGATGGTCGAGGAGTTCAATCCCTATACCCCGATTACGGTAGTTCCTAACGATTACGAGGAGTAATGGCAGACCGTATCAAATTGTTGCCGGAGGTCGTCGCGAATCAGATTGCTGCCGGCGAGGTGGTGAACCGCCCCTCATCCGTGGTAAAGGAGATGATGGAGAATGCGATCGATGCGGGAGCTTCGACCGTAAAGGTCAATTTCCGGGATGGGGGCAAGGAGTTGATCCAGATTGTAGACGACGGTTGCGGCATGTCGCCCGTCGATGCCCGTCTGGCCTTCGACCGCCATGCTACAAGCAAGATCACTTCACTGGACGATATTTATGCCCTCCGTACCTTCGGATTCCGGGGCGAGGCGTTGGCGTCGATTGCCGCCGTCTCGCAGGTGGAGTTGCGTACACGCCAGGAGGGGGATGAGATCGGAACCTTGACTACGGTCAATGGCGGAGAGTTTGTTTCCCAGACACCCGTTTCATGCCCTGTGGGTTCGCAGTTCTTTGTGCGGAACCTTTTTTACAATGTCCCGGCACGCCGCAAGTTCCTCGAAAAAAGCACTACGTCGTCCAATCAGATCAAGGCGGAGTTCCAACGCGTGGCGTTGTGTTACCCGCAGGTGGCATTCGAACTGTTGATGAACGATCAGCCCGTGTACCGTCTTCCGGCCGCTACGCTGGCAGTCCGGATCGTCGATATCGTGGGACGTCACGTGAAGCAGAATCTGCTGGAGGTCGAGGCCGACACTTCGATCGTCCGCATCGAAGGTTTCGTAGGGCGCCCGGCTACGGCCAAAAAGGGGAATAACTCGACGCAGTACCTCTTTGTGAATGGCCGTTATTTCCGCTCCCCCTATTTTTACAAGGCAATTCTGAAGGCTTACGAGAAGCTGATCCCCGATAATTGTTCACCCTCTTATTTCCTCTATTTGACGATCGATCCGGAGCGGATCGATGTCAATGTGCATCCGCAGAAGACCGAAGTGAAATTTGCCGATGAGGAGGCGGTATGGCAGATCATCAATGCGGCCGTACGCGAGACGTTGGCCAAGACAGGAGCTGTCCCGATGATGGATTTCGATCAGCAGACGAGTATCGAGATCCCAGTCCTGGAGAGAGGAACCGTTTATCGTGAGCCACGGGCCATGTCGAACGAGGCATACAATCCCTTCCGGGAGAATTATATCGATCCTTCGGCCGGAATGAAAGATCTCGATTTTTCGGGATTCGATGTCCCTTATGACGGGTCTGTCGCTGCTGCTGCGCCGGCGGCTTCGGGCCGGAGTTCCCGGCTGTCGGATCTCTGTTTCCCGTCCGGTTCGGTTGAGGAGTTCGATTCCGAGCTGGAGTTTGTCGCCTCGACTGCCGATGCGACGCAACAGCGGCTGATCGAGGAGCAGGAGTGCTCCTTTTCGCAGGTTACGGCTGTGGGCGGTGGATATGCGTCGGCTCTCTATGGCGGACGTTGGGTCGTAGTCGATCTGCGTCGGGCCCGGGAGCGGGTCCTTTACGACAACTATTCGATCTTGCTGACGAACGGATCGGCCGTAAGCCAACAGCTGCTCTTCCCGGATCGGTTGGCCTTCTCGGCCGACGAGTATGCGCTGCTCGAGCAGAATGCCGTCGAATTTGCCGCGTTGGGTTTCGATATGGAGTTTTGCGGAGAGGGTACGGTCGAGGTGAAGGGTATTCCCGTTGATATTCCTCACGACGGCCTTGAAGAGTTGCTTTATGATCTGTTGCAGGCGTTCGCCTCGCCCGTCGATGTGCAGCAGTTGCGTCGTGAGAGAATCGCTGCCGTGATGGCCCGCAGCGGTACACGCACGCTGCCGCGTTCGATCTCCTCGGACGAGGCAGCCATGCTGTTGTCCCATCTGTGCGAGAGCGGCAATGTCAGCTTCACACCTTCTGGTAAACCCATCATGGCAGAAATAACCCAGGACGAAATCCGGGCCAAATTGGGCTGATAAGTTTGTCCGGCATGGAATAATCGTTACATTTGCGTCTGTAAAAAAACATTTGCTTCTATGTATAATCGATATGCGGCATCGACACCTCCGGTCGTTCTGAACCTGATCATCATCAATGCGATCATGTTGCTTGCAACCTCGCTGTTGCCGGATCCGGTCGTCAATAAGATAATTTCGAATTTGGCGCTCTTCAACGTGGAGAGCCCGCTTTTCCATTCGTATCAGGTGATAACCTATATGTTCCTGCATGGAGGGTTCTCCCATCTGTTTTTCAATATGTTCGCCCTGTGGATGTTCGGCCGTACGTTAGAGTATGAGTTGGGGTCGAAGCGCTTTTTGATCTATTATATGGTTTGCGGTATCGGTGCCGCCATATTGCAGTTGCTGGTGGGATGGCTGGAGTTCCACTTCGGTGGAGCCGGTGTCGTGGCGTTGTTCGCCCCGACGGTGGGAGCCTCCGGTGCGATCTTCGGACTGTTGCTGGCTTTCGGCGTATTGCACCCCAACGCGACCATCATGCTGCTTATCCCGCCGATCCCGCTGAAGGCTAAGTGGTTCGTTATCATTTACGGTGTGATCGAACTCTTCTTCGGAATGTCGGGACGAATGGATAACGTCGCCCACTTTGCCCACCTGGGCGGTATGTTGTGGGGATTCCTGTTGCTGTACTATTGGAAACACAAAGGTTCGATTCGCTATTAGTCGATGAGTGAATATTATTACAACGATTATGGTCGTGCGGATACAACCGAGCGTCGGCACTCTCTCTTAGGACGGATTGTGGACGGGGTAATGATGATCCTCTCGGTCGTGGCCGGGTTGGCGATGATCTTTACCCTCCTGTCTCCGTACATACATCCTTCCCGCTATTGGATTTTCCCCGTTTTCGGGTTGATCGCACCGGCCGTTTATGCCGTGGTCGTGCTTTTTACGCTTTATTGGATCATTCGCTGGCGTTGGCGAGTAGCGGCTCCGCTGTTGTTGTTGCTAATTTTGGGATTCTTCAAAGTGTCTCTCTTCCTTAAGCCGGAATTGCGCCGTCATTATGGGGAAGAGGCACGGTACGGATCGGGTACGATTACCGTAATGACCTATAATGTCCGCAGTTTTTACAGCGATCAGAAGAAGTGGTCGTTCGACAGTGTGGCGATGCTGATCCATCAGGTCGATCCCGATATCATTTGCATTCAGGAGTTTGGCCTTAAAGCGGAAGATATGGACCGGATGGATGCTTTGTTGCCGGAATATACTCGAAGTTCGGTCCCCACAGATCCCTCGGATGGGAACTCTCTGTTTTATCCGATTGCGGTTTATACCAAATACCGCGTGTTGGGGACTGCCTCTACGATTCTTCGGGAGTCTCCTTATGAGGGACAGTCTACATGGGTTGATCTGCGGATCGGAGAGGATACGGTACGAATCATCAATAACCATCTCCATTCCACTTCGATTACGGCCGATGACGAGGAGTTCCTCTCGAAAAAAGAGTTTCTGTCGGACACGGCCAGCAGCGCCAAGGTGAAGAGTATCGTACGTCGGTTCCATAACAATTCCGTGCTTCGAGCCAATCAGGCCGATACCATTGCTCAGGTTATTCGACAGACGCATCATGCACGGATTGTTTGCGGAGATTTCAACGATACCCCCATGTCGTATGTTTATCGTACGATGTCGAAGGGGTTGGATGATGCCTTCAGCAGTTGCGGGAAGGGATATTCCTACACCTTTCGAGGGTTTATGGATGCCCTGCGGATTGACTACGTCCTCTATTCCGAACCGTTGGAGTGTCTCTCCTACGAGGTGCTGTACGATGTGAAACTCTCGGACCACTATCCGGTGGTGGTGCGGTTGAGAAAGGTCGATGCTGATTAAATCACGATAAGATATGATTCTGGATTCATTGAAAAACGGATTCCTCTACTATGGAATCAACCCCCGCCTACAGCGGGCTTTCGAATACCTTGCAACGACGGATCTCCGTGCGCTCGAATTGGGACGTCATGAGATTGACGGCGATGCAATCTTCATCAATGTGATGGAACTGGACCTGAAACGTCCGGAGGATGCCCCGATCGAAGTTCACAACAAGTATATCGATATTCAGGTGCTGGTGGACGGAACGGCTGAAGAGATGGGATGGAGCGAGCGTCGCAACTGCAGCAAGCCTTGCGGACCTTTCGACGAGCAGAAGGATGTGCAGTTCTATGCCGACCGGCCTCAGAATTTCGTGTCGGTAAAACCGGGACAGTTCGCAATCTTCCTTCCTGAAGATGCACACGCCCCGATGGTAGGTCAGGGACACATCAAAAAGGTCATTGTCAAAGTCCTGAAGTAGATGTTTTTCTGGATACATGAAAAAAGAAGCGGCTTTCTTGCGAAGGCCGCTTCTTTTTTTGTTGCTTGTCGGAGTCTTACTTCTGAATTTTCTCCGCAACGGCACGTGCAAGCGTGCCGCAAAGCTCTGCACCTTGAGCGTCGTAACCTTGTTTCATTTCAATAGACGGACAAATGGGCTCCCATTTCATCTTGCGGGCAAACTCCTCCATGTGTTTTACAGCAGCTCCGGCCCAGGTGAACGATCCGAAGCAAGCGAAGTTACGGTGCGGAACACAGCGCTCGCTGAGCTTTTCAAGCAGCGTTTTTACTTCCGGGAAGAGTTCTGCATTGTAGGTGGGAGATCCCACGATGAGCGTATCGTATTTGAATACGTCGCGAAGAACGACCGAAATGTCTGCGTAGGAGAGATCGTAAACAAAGATCTTTTTCAGACCCTGGGTCGCCAGTTCGCGGGCGATCTTTTCTGCCATTTGAGCCGTGTTGCCATACATCGAACCGTAGGCGATAACGACACCCGGTTCTGCATCGTAGCGGCTCAGACGATCGTAGATCTCGATAACGCGGCCGATCTGCTCCTGCCATACCGGACCGTGGGTCGGACAGATCGTCTCGATGGCCAATCCTCCGAGTTTCTGCAATGCTTTCTGTACCGGGGCACCGTATTTGCCGACGATGCAGGCGTAGTAGCGGCGCATCTCGTCCCAGATGTGATCCAATTCAACTTGAGAGTCAAGAATTCCGCCGTTCAGGGCTCCGAACGTACCGAAAGCGTCGGCCGAGAAGAGAACCTTGTGTTCAGGGCAGTAGCTGACCATAACCTCGGGCCAGTGAACCATGGGCGCGAAGTAGAACGAAAGCGATTTTTTACCCAGTGAGAGGTTGTCACCCTCCTTGACCTCGATCGTGTGGTCTTGAACGCCGTAGTAGCCGTTGAGCATCTGGATCGTTTTTGCATTGCCGATGATCTGCATCTCGGGATAGAGCAGACGCAGCGTACGGATCGATGAGGAGTGGTCCGGCTCCATGTGATCTACGATCAGGTAGTCGATCGGACGGTTGCCGAGGATTGTACGGATGTTCTCAACGAATTGTTCCGCATAGGAGACTTCGACCGTGTCGATCAGGGCGACTTTTTCGTCTACAATCAGATATGAGTTGTAAGAGACACCATAAGGAAGTGACCATAAAGACTCGAAACGGGTCGTCGTACGGTCGTTCACTCCTACATAATGAATTCCGGGGATTATTTCAGTAAAGGCCATAACTATAACTTTTTTGAATTTTTACTTGCCCAAATTTATTCTCGATAAACTGGTCTCAAATTGTTGAATGTGATCGGGTGCGAAGGTAGTAAAAAATTTTTTATGCATTATCGGGGCTGATGTTTTTATTATATATTTGGAAGCGAGATATGACTCTATGCACGGAAAGACTTGCCCTGTCAAAAAATTACCATTCTTTTTTTGAGCAGAAGCCGAAAATGTCGTATCTTTTTTCTGTTCGAATCGAATTTTTATTCCCCTTTTTTGAATGTTTTGAAGGAAATAATTTGTTTGCGAGGCAATAAAGTCCTATATTTGCTCGGAACTTTTTATTTCAAACTCAACTTTATATTAACGCTTATGATTAAAAAAATTGTACTATCGTTAATTACCGTGCTGAGTTTCTGTTCGTTAGCCATTGCGCAAAACAAGCAGGTCACAGGTACGGTTACTGATGTGCAGGGGGAGCCTATCCTCGGAGCTACGGTTGTGGCCGAGGGTACTACTTCTGGTACGACGACCGACATTGACGGTCGGTTCGCATTGATGGTGCCGGCAGACGGTTCTATCGTGGTTTCGTTCATCGGTTATGAGACGAAGCATGTTTCTGTAGTCGGAATGACGAACGTCAACGTGACTCTGAAAGAGGCGAGCGAGATAATCGATGAGATTGTCGTTGTCGGTTATGGCTCTGGTAAGAAAATCTCCTCGGTTATCGGTCAGGTTGATCAGGTGAAGTCTGACAAGATCGAGAACCGTCCGAGCAACAACGTTGCCGATGCATTGCAGGGTCAGGTGGCCGGTCTTCAGATTATGACCGGTAGCGGTGAGGTGAACCAGACCTCTTCGATCCGTATCCACGGTATCGGTTCTATCAACGCAGGTACCTCTCCGTTGATCCTTCTGGATGGAGCGCCGATCTCCTCTTCTACGCTTTTGGCGTTGAACCAGAACGATATTGCATCGATCAACGTCTTGAAGGATGCTGCCGCAACCTCTATCTACGGTTCGCGTGCTGCCAATGGTGTAATTTACGTTACGACCAAAACGGGTCGTCGCAACCAGGGCGAGGATGTAGAGGTGACTCTGCGTGCCCAGTATGCAATGACCAGCGCAATCGATCCGCGTATTACGCCGATGAACAGCGAGGAGTTCATCAACTATCGTGCGGCATCGGCTGTTGCTGACAAATACGGTGTTTACTCTCCGAACAACCGCAACTACAACACCTATTTGAATATCGAGCGCCAGAAATTGATCTCGCAGTACAATATCGATATGGATACCAATGTAAACTGGTGGGATGAGATCTTCGAGAAGAATGCTCCGATGTATCAGGTGGACTTGTCGGTAAGCGGAGGATCAGCCAAGACGGCTTACTACTTCTCAGGTAACTTCTCGGATGAGACCGGTATTCTCCCGGGTTCTGCATCGCAGCGTTATACGTTCCGTACCAATGTGGATACGAAAGTAAACAACTGGTTGCGCGTGGGTTTGAATTTGGGTATGGGTTACACGGGAGCTTCGACTGCCGATACGGACAGCACTACGGGTGGCCTGTATGTGTCGAACCCGGTTATCGCCGCGTTGATTACGCCGTCTTATCAGCCTCTTTATGACAAGGAAACGGGTGAGATGCTGAACTTCCTGACTCAGACATCGGCCGTCAACCCGCTGTTGACCCCCTACTACATGCCGCGCGGTTCGTCGCGTTTGCAGTTGAACGGTTCAGGTTATGTTGAGTTGACTCCGGTTAAGGGTTTGACGATCCGTTCGTCTTTGTCGGCCGACGGGTTCGACTGGCAGCCTTGGAGCAAGACTTCGCCGCTGACTCCTTCTCCGACGGGTGGTATCTTCGGTTCGGGTAGCGATACGGAGCTTTACCAGCGTCTCTACTCTTGGACGTGGACCAACACGGCGGAGTACAAGTTTACGTTGAATGACAAGCACAACTTCACGGCCCTGCTCGGTGAGGAGACCATTTACAACTCCAATACGAGCACCTCGTTCACGGTGATCGGTATCACTTCGTCCGACTACATCAATCCTTCGATGGGTTCCGAAGTGAGCTCACTTCCTTCTTACGGTATTTCGCAGTCCGCAAGCAACTCGGTGTTCGGTCATTTGGAATACAACTTCGACGAGCGCTACTTCTTCGATGTTACGTTGCGTAACGATGCCAGCTCGCGTTTCGCAAAAGAGAAGCGTAATGCATTCTTCTATTCGGTTGGCGCAAAGTGGAACGTGAAACGCGAGAGCTTCCTGCGCGACAACGAGACGATCTCCGATTTGGGTTTGAGCGTCAGCTACGGTACGCAGGGTAACTCCGATATCGGTTCTTATGCATACCTGCGTTATCTGGGTGCTTCTTCCGCTTACGACGGTACGACTACTTGGGCTCTTGCAGCTCTGGGAGATCCGAACCTGACTTGGGAGAAACAGTCTATTTTGAGCGTCAACTTGGATATCCAGCTTTGGAAGAAGTTGCGCGTTGAGTTGGGTTACTATCGTCGCCAGACGACCGACATGCTTTTCAGCATTCCGTTGGCTCCGTCGTCCGGTTTCTCGGCTCGCGCCGGAAATATCGGTGCCATGCGTAATAGCGGTGTTGACGTAACGATCAACTACGATATCTACAATACGAAAGATTGGTACATCAACTTCCGCACCACCTTCAACTACAACAAGAACCAGGTTACCAAACTGTGGGATCCCTCTCTGAAGACGGTCAGCATGGGTAACGGTTTGTATGCATGGAGCGTTGGCGATCCTTATCCGACCTGGGAGATGCCGCAGTGGATGGGCGTAGACCCCAACTCCGGTTTGGATACTTGGGTATCGCTCGACGGTGGTATTACGACTGACTTCAACAATGCAGCTTATGTAAATCAGGGTACCTCGTACATCGCACCTTATACGGGTGGTTTCAGCATCACGGCTCAGTGGAAGGGTCTGGCTCTGTCGGCCGACTTCTCGTGGGTTGCAGGCAACTACGTGTATAACAACACCATGTACTTCCTGGCCAACGGTCCTGTTGCTTTGAACAACGGTTTCAACGCTTGTACGGAGGCATTCGACTACTGGAAAGAGCCGGGTGATGCTACGAAGTATCCTCGCTTGGATCAGGATATCCAGTTCGATACGCGTATGCTCGAGAAGGGTGACTTCATGCGTTTGAAGAACCTTCAGTTGTCCTATTCTCTGCCGACCCATATTCTGCAGAAGACGAAGTTTATCAAGGGACTTAAAGTTTGGATCGGTGGTCGAAACTTGTGGACCGTAACGGGTTACAACGGTTTGGATCCGGAGGCGGCTGAAATGGGTGTCGATGTCGACGTATACCCCAATACCCGTCAGATAACTTTCGGCCTTGAGTTTAAGTTCTAATTCGTGAAAGATGATTTATAAAAATTAAACAAGGCTAAGAATATGAAAAAGATAAGTAATTTGATTGTGTCGTTGGGCGCCCTTCTTGCCCTGACATCTTGTGATTTGAACCTGGAGCCTCCTACCGGCCCTAAAGCAGATGATCTGGAAACCTTTTCGCTGGAGTACTGCGAGGGTATGCGTGACTACATCTACGTCGATATGAAGGCATTGCTTTCCGGTGATTTCTTTATCCAGACGGATCTTTATGCCGACATTTATACCCCTACTATTTTAACCGGTAACGGAGGTGTTTATGTATACAACCAGAGATTGTATACCAACGACTCGACGGTATCGGGCTTCTGGAGTAGTTACTATGGTGCCATCAAGGATATCAACTATGCGAAGGAGCATCTCGAGAAAGCTCTTGAGTCTGGTATGTTGTCTGCAAACGAGATCTCTCTTGTAAAGGGATATATTGCAGAGATGCACTTCTTCCGTGCGTATGTAATGTACCGTCTTTCGTTGATGTTCTGCGAGGACTATGATCCTGCTCGTGCAACGGAGCAGTTGGGTGTTCCTTATCCGGTTCAGTGGGATCCTGAGGCTAAACTTCCTCGTAAGACGTTGGCTGATGTTTATACCCAGCTTGAGAAAGATTTGGTTGAGGCTGAGAAAGAGATTAACTCTTCCAACGCGAACTACAAGGGTGGTGCTGCCGGTTCTTATTATGTAACCGAGAATGCATTGAAGGCGTTCCGTGCTCAGTATGCTTTGCAGATTCACGATTATCAGACTGCCAGCACTTTGGCAAAAGAACTTTACTCCTCCTATCCGTTGGTTCAGAGCAAGGATGAGTTGGAGCGTATGTGGTACTTGAGTGACAAGGCATCGGAGGACATTCTGGTGCTGAACACCATTCGTACGACATCGACCAGCACGAACTCGTTTGCCGATCTGATTCAGGCCAGCTGGGATGCAGCTTCGAGTCAGTATCTGTGCGGTCCGTACTATGTTCCCGAGCAGCACGTAGTCGATCTGTTCAGTGCAGAGGATTACCGTACGGGTATCTATATCTCTCAGTTGGATGATCCGGAATTCCCCTATACGATCAATGTACAGGGTTATACTTTCCAGGGTATCATGATCAAGAAGTTCATGGGAGACAAAACCTTCCAGACTTCCGATACGCAGCTGGGTTATCGTATCGCTCCTAAGATGTTCCGTATTGCCGACATGTATCTGATCGATGCTGAGGCACAGTGGCGTTTGGGTGGCGATGCCGCAACTCCGCTGAATGATCTGCGTCAGTCTCGTGGTCTGGCAGCGCTCGATGCTGCGGCTAACATTGAGACCGAGCTCAAGAACGAACGTCTGCGCGAGATGGTTGCCGAGGGTACCCGTCTGTACGATTTGAAGCGTTGGGATGATCCTTTGATTCGTGATATCCAGTCTTCGTTGTCGCCTTTGTTCTACGGTACTTGGATGAATACGATTCCTGCAGATCAAGCATCGAGACCGTCTCAGTTGGCAACTCGTTACGCATGGCCGATTCCTTATACGGAGACGGTTCAGAACCCGAATATCGGTCCTCAGAACCCCGGTTATACGAACTAATTTCCATTGGTGAAATAAATCTTGAAAGAAGGAGAGCGTGAGTTCTCCTTCTTTTTTTGGGGGAGGGGGGGAAAAAGGAAAAAGAAGCAGAATCGCGAAGAGAACTTTCTCTGTTCCCGAGATGGCCATGCGGATAAGAGTTTCGATTTATTTTGTGGCTTTTCAGGTCGGGAAAAGTCGCTTCTTTGCGGAATACTTCTCCTCAAAATCTTTTGAGAGGATAGAGGAGATCGCTCTCTGTCGTATGGGCTGGATCCCGGACGACGGAGTCTGGTTTAGAGACTGGAAACGAGTGAAGAGCAGCCTGAATAGATCTTGAATAGATCTTAATAGGCGGTTGAATCCAATTTTGGGACAGGACTCTTGAAGATCGAGGTGGGCAAGGGGAGAAAACGCGTCGGGGATGGGAACTGATGCGTTGTCTTGTGGTAAGGTTAGGCGCGTTGGGACTCTTTTCCCGAGCGGGTGAGATCCTTGGGAAGGGGAAGAGAGAGTCGGGAGAAGCTGATCAGGGAGCCAAGCAAGGCGAATCCTCCGGCCAGCATCAGAGCGATGTGTGCACTTTGATCCGAGGTGGCATGGAAGAGAAGGGCAACCAGAGCGGCCCCTGTCGTTTGACCCGTCAAGCGAGCTGTCGCGAGCATGCCGCTAGCGCTTCCGCTGCGTTGTGGCGGAGCCGAAGCGATTAGAATACTGTTATTGGGAGACTGGAACAATCCGAATCCGAATCCGCAGAGGACCAAACGCCAGACAATATCGAACGTGCTGGTGTTTTCCGGCAGATAAGCCAAAAGGAAGAGACCCGTAGCCATTACGATCAATCCCACGCCACCCAAGGCTCCGGCATGTACCCGTTCGACCAAGATCCCGGCGATTGGAGCTATGATCATGATGATGGCGGGCCAGGCCGTTAGGATCAGTCCCGTGTCGACCTCGGAGTATCCGAGCGATCGTTGTAGATAAAACGGGAGTGCAACCATTGCCAGCATTTGGGCTATGAATGAGCTGATGGAGGTTACGATCGAAACGGAAAAGATCGGTGTTTTCAGCAGATCGAATGGCAGAATCGGGTAAGGTTTGTGAAGTTGACTGCGTACGAACCGAGTGCCGATGATGACCAGAAGAATGACTCCGATACCGATATAAGCCGGTTTTATGCCGTGCGAGTAGCCTTCGATCGAGAGGATGAGCAATCCGAACGTAAGCGCATTCATCACTCCGTCCCGCCAGTCGAAACGTTGCCCGCGTATTCGCACGGGATTCTTAGGAAGGAATCGGTAGCTGAGTGTAATGGCGATCAGGCCGATAGGAATGTTGATGGCGAAGAGCCAGGGCCAGCTTGCCACCGAGAGGATCCCCGATGCGATCGTAGGCCCGGCCACGGATGAAACGGCGACGACCGTTGCGTTGATACCCATTCCCCGTCCCAGACTGTGGCGGGGATAGATCAGGCGAATCAGTGTCGTGTTGATGCTGGTGACGGCTGCGGCTCCGAATCCTTGACAGACGCGGGCTGTCACGAGGGTCGGAAGGGAGTTCGAAAGGGTGCACCCGAGTGAGGCGATCGTGAATACGACCAATCCTCCGATATAGATTTTCCGGTGTCCGATCAGATCTCCTAATGCCGAGAAAGAGAGCAGAGATACGACAATGGCTAATTGGTAAGCGTTGACGATCCAAATTGAATTGGCTGCCGAAATACCGAGAGTACGAGCCATTGTCGGCAGGGCGACATTTGCGATCGAGCCGTCGATTACCGACAGGGAAACGCCGAATGCAACAGCCAGAATGGCCCAGATACGGGTCGGCATGGGAAGACCGTTCCAATCTTTGTTGCCGGCGATTCGATTGTCGGCGGTCAGGGTCGTCTGTTGTGGTTGTATGTCTTTCATGGTCGGAATCCGAGGCAAAGATACGAATAAAACCTCGGCTGGGGGAATCTCTGAGGTGGAAATCGTTGCCCGGATGAGTGGTCGGAACCGGTGAAAAGTTCGTCTATATCAGATGAAATTCATACTCGGGGACTCTCTCTCCCGAATAGATGTATATTTTTTATAGTCTCTTTTGGAAAGCGATTCTCTCGCCGCTGTCGTACCGGATGATTCCGCACCGGATGAAATTCAGGGATCGGAGCAGTCGCAGCATGTACTCGTTGTCGTAATTGGTATCGACGCGGAAACTTGAAATGCCGCGTTCAAGAGCCAGCTCGGCGACGCGTTGCATGAATTCGCGAGCAAAGCCTCTTCTTTTCACCTCATCGGCAACAGCCAGCCGATGAAGTACTACATAGGGATGATCATCCAACCATTCCCCTTGAATATCGTTGTAGGCGGATTCTCCGTCGAAAACGACCGCTCCATAGGCCCATACACTCGAGTTGTCTCCTAAAACGTATCCATACCCATGGGAAATATCGTTGCGGATGTTTTCTGGGGCTGGATACCCGTTTTGCCATTGCAGGGATCCTCTGCGTCGCATCTGTTCTTGCGCTTGGCGGATGATGGTGCAGATCCGTGAAAGATCATTCGATAGAGCCGGGCGGAAGTATAACGAGGCAGGAGTGAAGTCGGAGTGTGGATTCATTGTTGGAGAAACGAAATAACCATAAGATGTCGTGGTTCGGCCTGGCAAGAGGTTACGATAGGCTGACTATTGTTTATCCAGAGTCTCTTTCAAGGTCCTCAGGTCGTTGCCTGTGGGCTCCTGGAATACCCTCAGGTCAAATTCGGGAATAATGGCATAGACGTGATCGAAAATATCGGACTGTATCTTCTCGTAGGGAATCCAGTTTACCGTATCGGTAAAGAAGTAAAGTTCGATCGGAAGTCCCGTTGCGGTCGGTTGGAGCTGGCGGACCATCAGTGTCATCTCCTGGTTGACATTTTTCTGGCGACGCAGATAGAGGGTCAGGTAGTTGCGGAAGACACCGATATTCGTTTGATTGAGTCCGTTGATATGTCCGAGATCCGGTGCGATCCCCAGCTCCTTGTTATACTGTTCAACCTCTTGTTGAGTCTCTGCAATATACTCTTTTATCAGGTCTATTTTCGAAAATCGTTCGAGCATCTCCGGAGTGCAGAAGCGGATGCTGGTCATGTCGATATTGATCGACCGCTTGACCCTTCGTCCGCCGGAGGCCCGCATCCCCTCCCAATTCTGGAAAGAGTCGCTGACCAGTAAATAGGGTGGCAGCGTGGTGATCGTATTATCCCAGTTGCGTACCTTGACTGTGGTCAGAGAGACCTCTTCGACCGTTCCGTCCGCTCCGTATTTGGGCATACTGATCCAGTCCCCCACGTTGAGCATATTGTTGGCCGAGAGTTGGATTCCGGAGACGAAACCCAGGATACTGTCTTTGAAAATCAACATGACGATGGCGGCCGAGGCACCGAGTCCGGTCAGGAAGATCGCGGGTGATTTGTCGAGAAGGATCGATACGACCAGAATGAATCCGATCAGGAAGGTGATGATCTGTCCGGTCTGCATCAATCCCTTCAATGGTTTGCCTTGCCATGAGGGGCGTTGTTCCAACAACTGGAAAATGGCTTTCAACAGGGTGTTGACGAAACGGACAACGGCGATGACGATCAGGATGGTAATCAGGCGCAGAGTGATTCGGAGGAGATAGCCTCCATGCGGGAAGGCAATGGGAAGCATGATCGCCACGATGATCGGGGTGACGATATGGGCCATACGACGTAATACCTTATCGTCGAAAAGAATATCGTCCCACTGGATTTTTGTCCGTTTGACAACCCTGCGTACGACATGCAACAGCAGAATGCGAAACAGGAAGTCAAGTCCGATTCCGATGACAAGGATCAGAAGCAGAAGAATCCATGGTTCGGCCTCTTCGGCACCGGCAGGTGAGAGCCCCGTTTTTACGAGCAGTAGATCGATCCAGTGGCGTATGGTGTCTTGTAGCATATTCTGTATTTGTTGTTCTGTTAGAGAGTCGTATTCCTTTGTTGTCTCGTACAAAGGTAACGAATAAATGTAAATTTGGTCCCGATTTACCCGCGTCTCCTTTTTTTGTGCCGTAGGTAATTATATGAAATTTTTGAGGATGAATGGCGTAAGGTTGTTGAGCAGGTGGAAGGCAACGGAAATAAAAAAGCCGTGTTTAAGTCTCGTATAACCGAGTAATAGAGCGCTTGGTATTTTGATCGCTTCCATGAGTATGATGCGTTCACATTCGCTGAAAGACAGGGTGGAAAGGTCATAGTTCATGATATGCAGAATAGAGAA
>MHCFR05601__coassemble_850_pt1 | contig 34229 bp, 32 predicted proteins | sample MHCFR05601__metabat2_high_PE_060 | metagenome-assembled genome bin MHCFR05601
TTTTTGAAAATATAAATGAAACCATTACCTTTATAAACGAAAACTCAATCAAACAACTTAAAATTAAAACAGTATGAAGAAGATTTTTTACTTTGCTACTCTCGCTTTTTTAGCTATGGGTATGGTCGCTTGCGACAAGGATAACGACGAACCCAATCCCGATCCCAATCCCGGTCCCAATCCTGGTGGTGGCGACGGTGTTGAACTCGTAACGGGAGATTATGTGGTTTCAATGTATACCGATGCCGAGGGTACGGCGAGTGAGGATCTCATGTTGAAAGTCTCGGGTCAAAATGGTGCTTATACTCTTGAAAATCTTTTTAATATCGGAGGTATTTCTCTGATATGTACTTACTCTGCTACGGACGGTACGTTAACGACCGATGGTAGTTTTGAAGTGAGTGGTCAGACCTCTCAGGTATTCGGCTATTATTGGGGCTTGGAGAATTCTCAGACCGGTGAGGTTTCTCAGGCTTTTGCAATTTTGAGCTTTATCGACCCGCAGGCTAGTGCGGTAGCGGATCCTATGATCATCTATACCAATCAGGAAACGGGCGAACTCGCTGAATTCGGCTCCAATCTGATGCTCCTTTTGGCTCCTGCAAGCCTGCAGAACAATCAGCTGGTTGTTGACGAGGACAACGCACAGATTGCCGGAGTCATCGTTACCGGTATGCCTCTTTCGAGAGTGTCTGCAACCACTTCGCTCAGCAGCGTGCTGCGTGCGCCTATGACGATTGCTCCGGTTGCTCCGGTAAAGGTAAATCGTTAAGATTTGAGGTTTTGAACCTTAATTCAGGGGTCTCTTCTTTCAAGAAGAGACCTTTTTTTGTGTCTGTCATCTTGGTCGGGGGGCCGATGTGGAGTTCATGGATGGATGAACGTTTTTATATCTCGGACAAGACCGGCGGTGCATGGCCAAAGACTTCATTCCCATTCGTTTTTGCACTCGCCTTTCTCGGTCTTCTCGGAAAATGAGACGTGCCCTCGGACAAATTCGCGAACAAGTTTGCATTTGCCGCTCGGCTTTTTTTATCTTTGTCGTTGAATAGACTGCGAACGGGTATTCGTATGTAGAAGTTGCTGTTCGTAAGTTAGGAAACGATACCGTATGGAAAATATCATATTCGATTTGGGAGGGGTGGTTTTCGCCCGAGATCCTCGAAAATGTCCGGTCGAACTTGTCGACTTTTTTTCGTTTGTTCGCTTTTCGACGATGCCTGTTTTCTGGGAGGAGTACGATCGTGGTGTACTTTCGGTCGAGGAGGTGACGCGTATTTTGGGGCAATTGAAAGGGCGTGAAGAGCCCGAGGTCAAGAAATTGATCGATGAGTCAATCATTCGGCAGGAGGAGATTCCATCGACGCGGGATTTGATTCGGGCCTTGAAGGATCATGGGTATCGTTTGTATGTCCTCTCCAACATGTCGAAAGAGTATATCGCGTTCCTTCGCAAGAAACCGGTCTACCGTCTCTTCGACGGGGAAATCGTCTCCTGTGAACACGGGACGGTGAAACCCGAACCGGAGATTTATCGGATATTGCTGGATCGCTACCGGCTCAATCCTGCTCGGTCGCTTTTTATCGATGATCGTCCGGCTAATTTGGAGACGGCCCGTACATTCGGCATTCAGACGTTTCTGTTCGATCATCGCGATCCTGTGCATAGTTGCGAGCAATTGCGTAAAATGTTGCTGTAATTGGAAGAATAATAAAAAAAAGAAAATTTGAAACGGTTTTTTTTTCTGTGGATGTTGCTTTTGACCTGGAACGAAATATCTGCCCAGGTCGTTGTTACGGCGGATTTCGATTCCGGGAGTGTGGGTAAGATCTCTTGTATCGACTCTATGTGGCTGTATTACGCCCCGACGGATTCGGTCGGAATCTGTACGATTCAACTCCGTTCGCGCATCGATCCGAAAAATCCGGTCGATCCGAAGGTGTGGCCCAGCAGCCGTTGGTTTCATTTCCGTTTGACAGGGGTGCGGAATAAGGTTGTCTTCCTGCATATTCCGAACACGGAGATGGTACGTCCGTTCTTCTCCTATGATGGGATTCGATATGAGCGTTTCGATGCAAAGGAGAACCTCATGCCGCAGACAATACAGGCATTTTTTACACGGGATACGGTGTATGTTGCCTATTTTGTTCCCTATACGCACGCCCGTCATTTAGAGAGACTGGATGCGTGGAGCCGATCGCCGTTTGTCGTTCGGGATACCATCGGGTGTAGTGGGGGTGGATTGCCCGTTGAGATGATAACCGTAACTGATCCGGCTGTTCCCGACAGTGTGAAGAAGCGGATTTGGATGCATGCCCGGGTCCATACGAGTGAGGCTCCGGCTTCGTGGCATTTGGAGGCGTTGGTAGATGAGCTCACGGGAGAGAGTCCTTTGGCTCGGGAGATGCGTCGCCGGGCTGTTTTCTTTATCGTGCCGGAGACCAATCCGGATGGGGTGATCGGGGGCTATTCCCGTTCGACGCCGGAGGGAGTGAATCTGGAGATCGATTGGAATCGCCCCGATTCGCTCACCACACCGGAGGTGCTGGCCCTCAAACGGACGGTCGGGCGGCTTGCTGCGGATGCTCCGTTTGACGTAGCGCTCAATCTCCATGCGCAGAGTGCCCCGTTTGTTACCTATTGGATCCACTCGCCCGAATCCTCGTCCGAGGCGCTCTATCGTCGCAAGATGTTGCTGTCGGCACTTACCATAAATCACACGCCGTATTACCGTCCTGTAGATCAGCGCTTTTCGAAGCTCGATCCGAAGTATCCGGAGGGGTGGTTCTGGGAGAGGTTCGGAGAGCGAACCCTGGCGATAACCTTCGAGACCCCTTATACCTATTACAACAATGATCCGGAAGGCCGGTGGGTCTCGCCGGAGAGCCTGGCCGAATTGGCTCGCTCATCGCTGCTCGCATTGAGCGATTTGCTCGACTTGGGCGGCTCTGAACGACTGTTTGCCGATACGGAACAGGCAAAACGGCGCGGGGAGTGGTCCGAACGACGGGATGATCGCCTCTTCTGGGGCGATTCATATCTGGTTGCGGAGCGACGGAATGCCAAACTTATCTTCTTTTTTGAACGGGTGCCGAAAGGAACGTATGAGATATTCCGGTGGATTCCGGGGACGGTCGCAAAAAAATTCCTCCGCCAGGAGAATCGTTGGGAGCCTCTCGGTGAGGTAACCCAGCGGCGGGACGGGCGACTGGTCTGGCGATACCGGGCCAGGACGCAGGGTGAGGTGCTCGATGCCATATTGTTGGTGCGCAAATCGTAGTGAATGGATGGGAAAACCGATGAAAGGTTTTCCCGTTTTTTATTCGTTGGAACAGGGCGGGGTGAGAGGTCTGGAATAAGGAACGAGGATGGATCGAAAGATTAGTTTGCACGAAAATGTGTTTTTTTGAAAAAAAATATATTACCTTTGCCGAGCATTGGTTCCGAATCCGGATTTTATCCGATGGGATTAAAAGGGAATGCCGTGAAAACCGGCGACAGTTCCCGCTGCTGTGAGTTCCAGCCCCTTGTGAGGGCATAACGATTCCAATACTCTTTTGCCACTGGGTAATACTGGGAAGGCGTTGGAATCGGGACGAGTCAGAAAACCTGCCTGTGCCTATGTATCATTAGCCTTCGGGAGATAGGGCGACGGATTCACGGATCTTATTCCGTTTTCCTCTATTTGTATCTCCCCTTTATTTTGTAGTTTAATTTGTTCGGACAGACGGTCCGTACGAAGATATTTATTTTGGTTCTTTCCATATTTCAATTGCATCCGTTGCAGTTTCCCCTTTGCAGGGAATTAAAAGGGAACCGTGTGTGAATCACGGGCTGTCCGCGCAACTGTAAGCACCCCGAAAAGTCGTCTTGACAAATCCACTGTTCTGTCCGCAGGATGGGAAGGAGAGGACGACCGGTGCAAGCCAGGAGACCTGCTGTGATGGATTGACGAAAAGCTTTCGCCGGTAAAAGCAGGGGTCAAATCATTCGTTGCGACCGTAAGGTCGTCGGATCGAGTTCTTTTTGCCGTTTCATACCGTGGAAGTGCTGTGAAATGTGGCAAGGGCAATACCGTAAGAACAGTCTGTCTATGTGTAAACAACGATGTTTGATCCTGTGTGGATACCGGTTACGAATTCGTGCGCGATCGATCCGCTCTCCCTCCGGAGCTGTTCGACGGTAAGAATGCAATTGAAATATAATTATTAATCAAAGAACCAAAAGCAAAATGAGAACAAAACAACTTCTTTTATTGGCCGGGATGGCATTTCTGACAGTATCGTGTGCGAAGGAGTCGCGAAATGATATGGAGATCGGCAATACGTTGCACGTGAATCTGAACGTCGTTTCCGACATTCCGGTCCGTGCGGCCGCTACCGAGGCAGAGAATCTCGTTTCAACGTTCGATCTCTTTCTGTTCGATGCCGAGTCCGGTCTGCTTGAATATGCACAGCAGGGGATGATGGCTTCTTCTCCTTCGAGCGGAGGAGCCGTCGGCGAGTTGAATGTCGGTCAAGTCTCCCTGACGGTTGCCGATCGTAAGAACAAGAATCTGTTGGCTGTGGCCAATGGGGATACACGTTCGGTCGTGTTGCCGGAGGTCGTTGTCGGTCAGACTACGTATGCACAGATGCTCGAAGCGGTGGCAATGCTCTCATCGACTACCGAGTCGCCCTCTTCGCCTTATGTGATGAGCGGCTATGCGAGTGGAGTGAATGCCAATGACAATCCGACCGTGAATCTGTCGTTGCGTCGTCGCGTTTCGAGGATTGACGTGGTGAATCTTTCGGCGGATAATGGACTGGTTGTCTCTGCCATGCAACTAAAACAGGTTGTCAATCAGAGCTATCTGTTCGCCGAGGGGCATCCGTCCGAGGGGGTAACGTATGTGGATTACGATCCGGTGGCCGTGATCGGCAATTCGACGACATCGTTCTATGTATTCCCGCAGCCGGCTGCAACCAACAGGATGACATTGACGGTTACCGGTACGTTGAACGGGATGGATTTCACCCAAACCTTGGAGGTGAAACCGATGCAGGAGGGCGTTGCGATAGACATGGAGTCCAATACAGCCTATACGGTGAAACTACAGGCTCAGGCGCAGGAGATTAAAATGGAGTGCGCCTTGCAGACGGTCGAGGAGTGGAAGGACGGGGCCGATATTGCCGGCGTTATTACGGTCGATCCTGCCGTACCGTCGGATTTGATCCCTTTCAACGGATTGCTCTGGATGGATCGCAACCTGGGTGCAACGACGGCCGATCTGGAGGATTGGGACAATGCTATCGGTGATTTCTATCAGTGGGGACGCAATACGGCTTTCTCGGCTACCGGGCAGATCGAGACGATCTCCGGCCCGTTGACGGCCGAGGCGGCTGCATCGGATGAGAATATCTCCAAATTCATCACCTTGATGAAAGGGGACTGGCTGGATGGTTCCGATGACTCGCGTTGGCAAAGCGCCGCTTCGCAGCCCTGCCCGGAGGGATACCGGATGCCTACGGTGGCGGATTTCATGGGAATCTTCACGCCGGCCGGCGTATTGGTCAATACCTATACGGGACCTGTGTCGAAATCGGAGACGTTGGCCGATGGAACTTTCTCGGCTCAGTATTGGGGCGATCGCAGCCGCACCATGTATGGAATCAAGAAGATGGGGACGGCCGATGCCTACTACATGAAGTGGGAGTACTTGAAGACGAATGGCGGGAACGGCTATGTGAAGATCAGCCGCTGGACAGCCGATGCTGCGGCGACCTTTACCGGAAAAGACTTGAATACGATCCAGGAGGAGTTCGTCGCTTTGGGGGAGCCTGCCGAGACGATAACCTTTGCCGCAGCCGGAAATATTACGGGCAGCAGCGGAACCTACAGCAACAGTTCACAGGGAGGTTATTACTGGACCTCGTCGCTCAACGGTTCGACCGGAGCGCATCGTGCCGAGTTTACATCGGGCAAGATGATTGCCGGGGATACGTACAACAGCCGTATCAGTGGTCATTCTGTCCGGTGTATTAAGGAGCAATAAACCTTAACTAAATAAAAACTTTAAACATTACACAGATGAAAAAAATTGCATTTTTACTGCTGCTTCCCCTGTTGTGGCTTACGAGCTGCTCGGAGGACAATGGCGATTCGTCGGTTGCCGTAACGGGTGTTACGATCGATCAGACGACATTGACGCTTACGGTAGGCGAGAGTGAGACGCTGGTAGCTACGGTAGCTCCTGAAGATGCCTCTACGAAGGATGTGGTTTGGACGACGAGCGATGCTGCGATTGCCTCGGTGGGTGAGAAGAGCGGTGTCGTAACGGCTGTTGCTGCCGGTACGGCAACGATTACCGTAACGACTGTCGAGGGCGCAAAAACAGCTACTTGCGCAGTAACGGTCGTTGAACCCGAGCCGGAGAAGGTAGTCGCAAGTTTCGAGGGTAAATTGAGTGCTGCGAACAGCCAGTTTATGGCAGTCGACAAGGTGCCGGAACAGAGCGTTCAGTATGATGCTACGTTCACGGATAACGATAACCTGCTGACCTTCACGCATACTTATGCGGATTGGGGAACTGGTTACACCTTCTCGCGTTTTACCTTTACGAACATGACGGATAATTCTGAGGCTAACAGTATCGCCGCTATCACCCAGGCTGCGAAAGAGGGCACGATCTACCTCTCCGTTAATTCGAGTGATTTCACTCCGGCTTCGTTTACGGTGAATGATCCTGCTGCTTATTCGTTGAACGGCGCTTGGGTTACCAACTGTACGTATGCTTACAATGGCATGACTGTCGGTGATTCTTATTCTACTGCCTTTAAGGCCGGCAGCTGGTTCAAATTGACGGCGAAAGGTTACGATGCCGAGGAGCAGGAGATCGGCTCGGTTGATATCTATCTGGCAAACTACCAGAGCGATGACGACAAACCGGTCAACGAGTGGATCTGGTTCGATATGACGCCTATTGCCGATGCCATAAAGGTGGTCTTCTCGCTGGAGTCAACCGATACGGGCAAGTGGGGTATGAATACGCCGGCCTACTTCTGTATGGACGGCGTTACGCTTCAGAAACGTTAGAATCGACAAAAACAATTAACCAAGTGATTGGTTTTTGAGGTCAGACTGTGGATTTCCCACAGTCTGACTTTTCTTTTGGAATAAAGGATTCGAGTAAGATTGTTTTCGGTTCAATCCATGTGGGATAATTCTGTCGTATGGCTTCGATGTGCTGATTCTTCGGTCCAAAGATTTATTGTACGGGATAGGACTCCTTGAAGTATTAATCTGCGATATTAGGGAAGAGAGTATCTCCATTTCGAAGATACACTCTTTTGTTATAAAGGTAAAAAAATAAAGAGTTGCAAATTTGCAACTCTTTTTGTGTAGCGAGTCTGAGACTTGAACTCAGGACCTCATGATTATGAATCATGCGCTCTGACCAGCTGAGCTAACTCGCCATTTTCCTTAACTCGGAAATCGAGTGCAAATATACGCAAAAAAACACGTAAGCCAAATTTTTCGGGAGGAAAATACTGAAAAAAATAGTTTGGAATAATCATGGTATTGATTTTGACACATTCATAAAAATCGGACATATCTTTCGGTCGAGCCGACTGAATCCATTGAATCGGGAGGTGTCGGGACGGTTTTGCGAAGATGTTGCCGAGGCGGCAGCAGTGAGTGTACTTCAATAAAGAACGATATGCAACAGCAATTTTCCAAGCAATCTTCCGGGAATCCCATGTCCGAACCGACTCCGTTGTCGGCAAGGACTCCTGTAGAGCCGGAGCGGCCTGTTCGTAGAGGGATGCGCCACCCTCTGCTTCGAGTTCTGAATATTCTCTCTCTGTTGGCAGGGTTGGCTCTGTTGGTTGCAGTCTCTTGGGAGATTCTGTTGGGGAACCCGCGTCATTATTCCTATGGCTATCTTTTACTGCAGGGCGGTGTCTGCATCGTTTTCCTGATCGATTTTTTTGCACAAATGTGGGTCTGTCCGCACAAATGGCGGTTCTTCACCCGCAACCTCTATTTTTTTCTGCTTTCGATCCCCTACATGAACATTGTGTATTGGTTGCGGATCGAGATGACCCATGAGGCGGCGATGCTGATGAGTATCGTGCCGCTGTTGCGGGCCATGCTGGGATTGTATGTCCTTTTCCGCTGGATTATCAACAACCAGGTGACCCGTCTGTTCACGACTTATGTCCTTTCGATTATCGTCTTTACCTATTTCGCCGCATTGATGTTTTATGATTACGAGTATCTGATAAACCCTCAAGTGCAATCTTTCGGCGATGCGATCTTTTGGGCCTGTATGAACCTTACGACTGTCGGGTCTGATATTTTTGCCGTAACCACAATCGGAAAAGTATTGACGGTGGTCCTGCCGACCCTCGGGATGTTGATGTTCCCGATCTTTACGGTATACGTGACGCAACTCTACACGCGAAATAAAAAGTCCGACCCCCGAAGGTAAGCCGGACTCATGGTTGGCGGGGTGGTCCCTGTTAACTCTTCTTCTGCTGTTCCCGCAGAAGGTCGCGGATTTCAGTCAACAACTCCTCTTCTTTGCTTATTTTAGGCGTAACAGGAGCGGGCTCCTGCGCCTTCTTCGTCTTGAGTTTGTTCATCAACTTGACCATCAGGAATACACAGAAAGCCAGAATGACGAAATCGACACATTGTTGGATGAAAGCTCCGTAGTTCCACCAAATCGGTTCGGATGCGGTCTCGGCTGCTTGTACGGCCGTATCGGCACTTCCGGCGATCGTTTGGACACCCTGTGCGACCGTGTCGGTTACTGTTTTCGAGGCATCGCGGATTTTGCTGATATCCAATCGGAGGGATGTAAAGTCGGTATTGCCGAGAAGCGCCCCGATCGGAGGCATGAGAATATCGTTTACCAGCGAAGAGACGATTTTACCGAAGGCCCCGCCGATGATTACGCCGACGGCCATATCCATGACGTTGCCCCGCATGGCAAATTCCCGGAATTCTTTAAAGAAAGCCATAGTGATAGTTCTGTTTTAGGGTTTGTATTTTGTGCGGATGATACAAAAAAAGTGCCCTCTCGAAAAAATGAACCGGAATCCTCAGCGAATTCCGGTTCGTTTTTTTGGAAGAGGGTCTTATTCCACTTCCATCAGGATGGTGTCTGTGGCGACATTGTCTCCTTCCTGAACGAAGATCTGTTTTACTTTGCCAGCGACATCGGATGTAATCGAGTTTTCCATCTTCATCGCTTCGAGGACGGCAACTTCCTGTCCGTTTTTCACCGAGTCACCGACTTTTACCCGTAGGGCGATTACACGCCCCGGCAGCGGTACGGTCACTTTGTGTCCGGTAATGGCTTTCACATCGGCCTTGGCTGCTTTTTCCTCGGCTTTCTCCTGCGAGGCTGTCTGGGCGCCGCTGGCTGCGAATGCCTTTTTCTTCTGATCGGTCAGGAAGGTTTTTGCCACGAGCGGGAAGAGTTCGAGCAACAGTACCTCTTTCTCATTGGCTGCCAGTTTCACACCGCCTGCTTCTGGCAGTTCGGGATTCGGCTGCATCTGATACTTCGACGTGTCGTAGGGAGTCTCTTCACGGACACCTGCGATCTTCAATCGGAATTCGGGATCGATCTTCACAGGTGTTTCTCCGTATTCGCCTTTTACAAGGGCGACGAATTGCGAGCTCTTGTTGGTGTAGAAGGGTCGTCCGGCTTTTTCGTCCATTGCGCACTGTACGGCCTGAGCACCGACGATCTGCGAGGTAGGAGTTACCAGAGGCGGCAGACCGGCCGCCAGACGTACCGTCGGGATCAACTCCATGGCGCGGGGCAGGATCTCTTCGGCTTTGAGCTGTTGCAACTGTGCCACCATGTTGGTGTACATGCCGCCGGGAATTTCGGCATTCTTGACCAGTTCGTTGGGTGCCGGGAATCCGAAATATGCTTCGATCTTGTGGCAAGCATCGATCAGGGTTGCTTCGTCTTCGTTCTGAGCAGCCTGGATCGCGCGGTCGAATTCGGCTTCGATCTCTTTCGGCAGTTCGTCTGTCAGCGGGTTGAAGGGTTTGGGCTCGGGCTTGTCCTTGCCGAATACCGATACGTTCAACTCGTGACGAATCTCCTTGAGCTGGGTGTTTATCTTGGCAACGGCCTCCATGTTTACGCCGATGTCGATGCCCAACTTCTTGCAGAATACATAGACCAGTTCGATGGCTGGAGCGGCGGGCCCTCCTGCGAAATACCAGCAGTTGGTGTCGACCACATCGACACCGGCCACGATAGCAGCCAGTACGGATGCCAGGCCGTATCCCGGTGTACAGTGGGTATGGAAGTCAACGGGGATGTTCAGGTTCTTCTTGAAGAGTTTGACCAGACCGCTGACCCGGTGGGGCGGGATCAGACCCGACATATCCTTGATCGTGATCATGTCGGCACCGAGGGCCTCCATCTGTTTGGCTTTTCCGAGGAAGTATTCGTCGGTAAATACCGGTTTCGGTTTCTTCTTGCCCATCAGTTTGGCGAAGAATCCCGGTTCGGGGTATTTCGGATCGACCGTATAACATACGGCGCAGTCAGCCATACCACCGTACTGTTTGACGTATTTGATCGTCGACTTGATGTTGTTCACGTCGTTCAGGGCATCGAAGATACGCATGATATTCAAGCCGCTTTCGATGGCGTTCCGACAGAATCCGTCGATGATCTTGTCCGTATAGGGCGAATATCCGAAAAGGTTTCGACCGCGGGAGAGGGCTGTCAGTTTCGAAGCGTCGCCCACGGCTTTGTGGATTGTTTCGAGACGGGTCCAGGGGTTCTCGTTCAGATAGCGCATGATCGAATCGGGAACGGCTCCGCCCCACACCTCCATGGCATAGAAGTGTGCGTCTTTATAGAAAGGAAGACAACGGTCTACCTGGGCTTGACTCATTCGTGTCGCGAAAGACGACTGCTGGCCGTCTCGCAACGTTAGGTCTCTGATTTTTAAAGACTTTGCCATTGTATTGATGTTTTTAAAGGTGATACATCCGTTTTGTTTCTTCGATTCCTCTTTCGGAAGAGGAGGAATCGATTGTTATTCGAATAACAAATATAGTAAAATAACTTCATTGACCAAATTTTTTCTCAAAAATTTTTAATAAATAAAAAGTTCTTCTATATGAGGTGAAAAACGATACCATGCTTGGTACTGTAGGGGAGGGACCGTCCCTCTTCGGGGGGCTCTCCCATTCTGGGAGAATCATCTCTTCGGGACAAGTTGACATTCGATTCGTATTTCTTCGGGCTTTTTCATACCTTTGTTATCTGGAATCGTTTTATCGAAGATGACACCTGTTTCCATATTGCTTACGGTTTTGGGCTATGTCGCAGTCCTTTTCGTCGTGGCGGGATTTGCCGGGCGCAAAGTGACGAATCGTGGCTTTTTTACCGGGAACCGCGAAAATCCCTGGTATGTGGCTGCATTGGCAATGGTCGGAGCGGCAATGTCCGGCGTGACGTTCGTCTCCGTTCCCGGTGCCGTGGCAGCCGATTCTTTCTCCTATATGCAGATGGTGGCCGGATTCGCCGTCGGACAGTTCGTGATTGCATTTGTCCTGATCCCGCTCTTCTATCGTCTGAAGGTGGTGTCGCTCTACCAATATCTGGATACGCGCTTCGGGCTTACGGCTCATCGCACCGGTGCCTGGTTCTTTTTCATCTCCAAGATCCTGGGGGCAGCCCTGCGGGTTTACGTCGTTTGCGTGGCATTTCAAGTGCTGGTTTTCGATCCGCTGGGCATCTCGTTTATTATTAACATTCTATGTGTGATGGCTCTGGTGTGGCTTTATACGTGGCGAGGCGGAGTCAAGTCGGTTGTCTGGACCGATATCCTGCATTCGCTGTGTCTGGTGAGCGCCATCGTACTGAGCATTGTCTTCATCCTGCAAAGCCTCGGGTGGTCCTTCGCGGATGCGGTCGGAACGATCCGTGAATCTTCGATGTCGCGAATCCTCTTTTTCGACGATCCGGAGTCGTCGCGTTACTTCTGGAAGATGTTTTTCGGCGGGGTCTTCGTGCTGGTTGCCATGACCGGACTGGATCAGGATATGATGCAGCGCAACCTGAGCTGTCGTTCGCCGCGCGATGCCAAAATCAATATCGTCATCACGGCCTTCAGTCAGTCGGTCGTGATTCTGTTGCTGCTCGTTCTGGGGGCTTTGCTTTACTTGTATGCAGACCGGACCGGCCTTGCCTTACCTCCGGTCGGAGATCAGGTATTCGGGGTGGTTGCCGTAAATGGTGGCCTGCCGTTGATCGTTGGTATCATGTTCGTTATCGGTCTTATGTCGAGCACCTATTCATCCGCAGGAGCTGCCTTGACCGCCTTGACAACCTCCTTTACGATCGATATTCTGCGGGGCGACAAGCGATGGCCGGACCGGAAACTGACCCGTGTCCGGAAAGGGGTGCATCTGGCCATGGCCCTCGTGATGGCACTTGTCATCCTGCTGTTCGGACGTTTCGGTAATGACAGCGTGATCAATCTGGTTTTCAAGGTGGCCAGCTATACGTACGGACCTATTCTTGGAATGTTCGCTTTCGGTATTCTGACCCGTTGGCAGATCCGCGACCGTTGGTTGCCGTTGGTGGCGGTGATGGCTCCGATTCTTTCCGCTTTGCTGCAAAGCATCGCTGCCGATAAATGGGGGTATCAGATTGGTTTCGAATTGATTGTATATAACGCTTTGCTGACAATGGTCGGAATGGCATTCTTGGTGGTGCGAAATCCGAAGAGTCGGGAACATGGTATAAAGTCAAAGATTAGTTGAATGGAATAACTGTTTTGTAGTTAGAAGAATGCGACGGTTGTATCTTTGGATCCGTATTTGATTTGTACTTTCTGCCTTTGCGGAAAAAGTCCGGCATACCGTAAATTTTTCTACCTTTGATTTTGAAAATCTTTTTTATGGATAAAGAGAATGGGAAGAGTCCCGGCTTTACGTTCTGTATCTGTATTGGTACGTGTTTGGGTATGGCTTTGGGGGCTGCGATGGACAAACTCGCGGTGGGTATGGCGCTGGGTTATATGTTTGGTGTCATGTACTATCTTTTCTTCGCGAAATCCGATAAGGAAGAGAGCAATAACGATACTCAGTTAAAAGAATAATTTGTCATGTCTTTAGAACAACAAATCTCAAAAGGTATCATGGAGGCGATGAAGGCCAAGGATACCGTGCGTCTGATGACGCTTCGTAATGTAAAGAAGGTTATTTTGGAGGCGAAGAGTGCTTCGGCCGGAATTGCAGAGTTGTCCGATGAGGAGGTGATCAAGATTATCGGCAAGCTGGCCAAACAGGGGACCGATTCGGCGAATATCTATACGCAGCAGAACCGTCCGGACCTGGCTGCCGAAGAGTCTGCACAGGTTGCCGTCCTACAGGAATATCTGCCCAAGCAGATGACGCCGGAAGAGCTGACAGCCGCCGTGCGGGAGATCATCACCGAAGTGGGAGCTACCTCCATGAAGGAGATGGGCAAGGTGATGGGCGTTGCCTCGAAACGCCTGGCCGGCCGTGCCGACGGTAAGGAGATTTCGGCAAAGGTCAAAGAGCTGCTGTCATAATCGGGGAATACGCGAGGGTATGGGCCTGCTGCACGCGCTGCATCGCAACGTAAAGACCATTGCGATGCCTTTGGCGATGGCTGTCGGGGCTGTGTTGTACCGTCCGTTGGCCACCCTTGAGGCGGGGGCGCACGGCATGATAACGCCGACGTTTATCTTTATCATGCTTTTCGTCACCTTTTGTCGGGTCGAACCCCGTCAAATGCGTTTCAGCAGACTGCATCTCTGGCTGCTCGTCTGTCAGTTTGTCGGATGTGCCGTGGTCTATCTGTCGCTGCGCTGGATCGATCCTGTGCTGGCTCAGGGCGGATTGATCTGCGTGTTGGCACCCGTTGCGATGGCGGCCGTCGTGATCGGGGGAATGTTGGGGGCCAACGTCACTACGATGGCCTCGTTCAACCTGATCAGCAACCTGGCCGTCGCCGTTGTCGCTCCGGTGATTCTTGCCTGGGTCGGAGCTGCTCACTGCACCTTCGGAGGAATCCTCTCCCGGGTGGGAACCTTGCTGGTACTGCCGTTTGTGGCGGCGCAACTGTGCCGCTGGCTCTTACCCCGAGTTGCGCAATGGGTTGCCGGGTATGGGCAGATTTCGTTTTACGTCTGGCTTCTGTCGCTCGTCTTTGTTATCGGACGTACCACAACCTTCATCCTTGACCTGGAGAGTGCCGATCCCTTAAGCGAAGTCGTTTTTGCCCTGGTTGCTTTGGTAATTTGCCTGGCTCAATTCCGGGTAGGACGGGCCCTGGGGGCGCGTTACGGTGATCCGGCAGCCGGAGGTCAGTCGTTCGGCCAAAAAAATACGATTCTGGCCGTCTGGATGGCCCAGTCGTTTCTCGATCCGATCTCTTCGATCGCTCCGACCGCTTATATTATCTGGCAAAATCTTGTGAATAGTTACCAGCTTTGGCGGCATGACCGGATCAGAGGGTAGTGCGTAAGGTGCTCGTTGGTGACTTTACTGTCGGGGATGCCTTGCTTGGGAATATGAAGGAGGCCTCATTTTTCAAAATGGGACCTCCTCCATTATTCCCAGAACGAATGGATTAGCGCAATTTGTTGCGGATAAAACTTTGACGGGCGTATAGAAAATAGAAGAGTACGCCGACGGCATTGATTGCGAAGGCGAGCCAGAAGGCAGCCGAATAGCATCCGAGGTGTTCGGCTACGCTACCACCTCCGATAATGCCGAGTCCTATGCCGAGGTCCCAGGAGGTAAGAATGGTTGAGTTGGCCGTTCCTCTGCGTTCGTGGGGTGCCAAATTGATGAACATCGTCTGGATGGCTGGATACATATGGCCGTTGCCCAGCCCGATCATCAGTGCGGCGGCGTAGTATCCATACAGGTTCGGAACGGCCGTAAAGACGAAGTAACCGCAGAGCGACATCAACATTCCGATTGATGCGTTGTGTACGATCTTCCCTTCGCGCAGCGACTTATTGCCGACCAGCCGTGAAAGAATCAGACCGATGGCCAGCAACATGAAGAAGGTGCCCGACCCGGAAGTGATGTGCAGTACTTCCTGGCTGTATATGGCGATGTAGGTCGAGATGATACCGAACGAGAAGGCAAAAGCGGCGATGCAGATTCCTTCGCTCCAGCCCTTTACCAGGATGAATCGGTCGAGCGACAGTTTGTTGCTGTGTTCGATGGGTTGTCGTTCGCGGCATTTGATCGTGGAGTCGATGATCAGACCGCCCAGGGCAATGACGAGCGACATGGTGAACAGCAGGTTGAAGTTGTGGATCGTATGGTAGATGTAAAGACCCATCGAGGGGCCGATTGCCATGGCGATGTTGTTGCTCAGACCGTAGTAGCCGATGCCTTCCGAACGGCGTTCGGGATAGAGAACATCGACGGCCATCGTGCTGTTCGCTACGGTTGCTGCGCCGAACGGAGCTCCGTGCAGGGTACGGATGGCGGCAAAGAGCAGCAGGGATCCGGTGATATAGTATCCTGCGAAGAAGAGGGCAAAGCAGAAGTAGCAGATCAGCAACACCTTCTTACGCGGGAACGTGTCGACGACGAACCCGCTGAACGGTCTCACGCAGAGAGCCGTGAGGGTGTATCCGCTCAGAACGAGACCAATCATCGCCTTGTCTGCCGAGAAGGTGTCGCGCAGGTAAAGCGGCAAAAGCGGAGCCAGCAGATAAAAGGCGAAGAAAAGCATGAAGTTGGCGATCCATACTTTCAGATAGTTGCTGTTCCATAAAGCTGGTTGGCCGGTTTTTGTATCGTTTTCGGAGTCCATGTCGGTTATTATTGTGTGCAGACGATGTTTTTTACTTCTTGAAGATGAAATATACGGCCAGAATCAGACAGACAAATCCGGCCAGATGGTTCCATCGCAACGTATCCGATTTCATGAAGACAACGGCGAAAACGGTGAATACCAGCAGGGAGATCACTTCCTGGATGACTTTGAGTTCCCAGATCGAAAATGGACCGGCGTATTGGTTGCTGCCGATACGGTTGGCCGGGATCTGGAAACAGTATTCGAAGAGGGCGATACCCCAACTGAGCAGGATGATTGAAACGAGTCCGAGACGTTGAATCCTGGATTTGAAGGCTATCTGCCCGTACCAGGCCAGTGTCATAAAGGCGTTCGAGCAGATCAGCAGAAGAATGGTTGTAATAGCACGGGTCATGATAAAAGATCGTTCAAGTTCGTGATGCAGGAGAAATCGTCGATAATGAGGTCCGCTTCGGTTTCTGTTTCGAGTACGGTACGCGGCAGCGTTGTCGTGAGGGCGACGATGCGGCCGATGCCGGCGCGTCGGGCGGCCGTGATGCCGGCCTTGGCATCTTCAAACACGAGACAGTCGCTCGGAGGCAGCTTCAAGCCTGCGGCCGAAAGCAGGTAGATCTCCGGGTCGGGTTTGCAGCGGGTAACCCGGTCTCCGCTCACGATGCAGTCGAAATAGGGGGCGATCCGGCACTTCTCCAGCACGAAGTCCACGTTTTCGCGTCCGCCGGAGGAGCCGACGGCACAGGGGATATGTCGGCGGTGGAGCTCTTCGAGCAGGGCGACAAGTCCTTTGACGGGGCGTATTTCCGGGGCATATATTTCGCGGTAGATGCGCTCTTTCTCGGCACCGAGTGTTTGCAGACCCTCTTTGCGGATGATCTCCTCGGGCAGGATCAGACGCATGATATCGTCATTGCCCATGCCGAAAGCCGAATGCAGCTTCTCTTCCCAATTTTTGACACCGTGTCGCTGGCAGAAAAATTCGAATGCTTTTATATGGGCTTTGCTGTTGTCAACCAACACACCGTCCATATCGAACAGGATTCCTCGGATCATTGTCTCGGATTTTGTTCGCAAAAATAACCATATTTTTCAGGAGTTGTCACTGTAAAACGGGGAAAGGAAGAAAATCTCCTTTGGGAAAGGAGATTTCGTCGACCTTCGTTTCGTTGGAGAACGGGATGTGGAGAGGTCCGACCGTACGGGTCAGAACTTGAGATTCAGGCTGCAGTTAATCGTAAAATATGGAATTGAGAGTCCCGGTGCGGGATCGCGATGCGTAAGCCGCCAGATAAAATCGACACGCAGCAGCCGGAAGATATTTTCGATGCCGAATCCGGTTTCGAGATAGGGTTTCTTGACCGACGACATCCCTCGGGGAAAGAGTAGCATGGCCTCCGTGTCGGGACGGCTGCCGTCATTGCGGGCGGTGAGCGTTCCATAGACCCCCTTGAATATGAGTACCTCCCGCCAGTTCAGCTTCTTGAGCAGCGGCAGTTTGCCGAACAGGAATCCGTTGAAATGGTGTTCGTAGAAGAACGCCACCCATGCATCGGATGCGAACTCATAGAAGTTCATGCAGGAGAAGGCATCGTAGTCGTAAAAATAGGTTCCGTTGCCTTCGTGCAGTTTCAAGAGCGGGTAGGGGACTTTGCCGAAGATCTTTCCCCCCTCGACCATCAGCTGCGAGTAGCCGATCGGCGGGAGGTTGAGACGGTATTGCAGTTGCCCCTCGAGTCGCAGATATTCGTAGCTGGAGGGGAGCATTCCCTTGAGACCGCCCGCAATTTCGAAAGAGAGGATCGGGTATTTCGATCCCATGTACTGCACGTCGAATGGCATTCGGAGGATCGTTTCGTTCTTCGAAAGACGCATCCCAAGACGGAGAGAGGCATCGTTGATCCCATCGACACGAGTTCCGTCCGGTCGTACCATCGGAACGTAGCGGTTGCCCGAGATGTGTCGGGCCTGGAGATGGATCGTACTGCTGATTCCATGCCGCCATTCGTGCTGGTAGTCGAGGTTCCCCTCCTGAATCATCGAGAGACGGGAGGCACTTCCCCGGGCAAAGACCGAACTGAGGATATTTTTCTCGGCCAATGCACTGGTGGCCGAGCCGAGCTGGAGTGCATCGTAACGGTAGTTGAGTGTCAGTTTGCGGGTGAGCTGGCGGCGGAACATGAATTCGAGTCCGACACCACCCTTGAACTGTTCGTCACGGAAGCCGTATGCCGCATATCCCGACAGTCGAACCAATCGGCTGAACTCCTTGGTCGTACGGGCTCCCAATTGAAGTCTTACTCCCTCCAGCCGGTTGTAGCTAACCACTTTGGAATAGGGCCCTATTCCGACATATTCGGTGTTGTAGTATCCGCCGATAATCGTATTGAGAACCGTGTAGATGTTTTTGTACAGGGGAACATCCTGGATCGAGTCCACCATGTTGTAGATGCCCCGTTCTTTGGCCGAAAGGGCGTAGGGACGCAGTGTATCCCATTCGATCCGTCGGGCTGCGATCGCTTCGTCCGAGACGACGACATCGGCATCCATGCGCAGAACCTCGCGGGGGATCGGCTCGTCGAACCGGACATTCGAGTAAAAGACCTCGCGGCTGCCCAGGAACGAGATCATTTTCGAGGAGTCCGATTTGGTCAGGGTGAAGTCGGCGGTCAGTTTCTCCCGCTCGGGGAACCAGATCGAGTCGGTGGCGAGCCGGTTGTCCGCTTCGATGTCGAGGTGGCGGATCCAGTTTACATTGACCCCTTTGGCCATCTTGACGCGGGCCGACCGCAGGGCATATGAGGCCGAGTCGATGTTGATCTCGCCGTCGAGCACCGGGGTGGAAACATTCCGCGGATGAAACCGGATTTTATAGGTCTTGCGCCCCTCGATCGTCAGACTGTCTACCAGGAAATAGTTGTAAAAAGTTCGACCCGAATTGGAGAGCGGGCTTGCGAATTTGACTCCGAACAGGTCGATGTAGTTCTCGTAAAGGTTGACGTTCGCATGCAGATGTCCCGTAAACTGAGCCAGAACCGTATTGTCCTCGACACCGGAAATTTGGCTGGCCCGGATTACTTCTCGGGCTACTTTCGGATCCTTGCTGTGGTAATAGTCGGCCGAGGCTTCGGAAATCATGACCGGGAGATAGGGTTGTCCGGTCATCGACGAAGTGTCGAGGTGCTCAAAGATGAATCCGAAGTTCTTTTGCATCCGTTTGCTCCTGAATTCGGTCATATTGGCCAGATCCAGCTCCATCTTCGTGTAGGTGCGTGTGATGTAACGGACATATTCGGCTGGGTTGTTGCGCTTCTTGGCCCGGATAATCCCTTCCAGAATCGGGTGTGCCGGGTTCTCTCCGGGGGTAACGACGATCTCGTCGATGCCGAATTGGACCGGGGACAATCGAAAGTCCACTTGGTTGAACGCTCCTCGGTGAATTGTTCGAACCTGGGACTCGTATCCGATCATGAGGGCCTGAACGCGACTCGACGTATCACGTATCTCGAGCGAGTAGAAGCCTTCGTCGTCGGTCGAAATCCCGGTTGTCGTCCCTGGAAACAGTACACTCGCGAAGGGCAGGGGATCTCCTGTCGCGGCATCGGTGACCGTACCGCGGACACGGGTCGATTGTGCGGCGGCCGTATCGCACAGAAACGTCCCGATAAGAGAGAGTAAAATGATAAGCGTTGACTTCACGAGTTGTCGGTTGAAGAGTTTGCCGGCTTCAAGTATAGAAAAAATCGGTCAGACAAACAATAAAAAGGAGCGTTTCTCCCTAAAAAAACCCTATCTTTGGGGGTAAACAGAGACCGGTTGGAAGATTATGCTCGTTTTCCGACATTCGGTATTTTTCAAAAATGCATGCAACACCGTTTGAACAAAATAGAGAAGACCAATGCCGCACGCCTGCTTGACCGGGCGAAGATTGCTTATGAACTGATCCCTTATGTGGTGGATGAGACCCATCTCGGGGCGACCCATGTGGCCGAGCAGTTGGGTGAGGAGATCGCCTGCGTATTCAAGACGCTGGTGCTGAAGGGGGATCGGACCGGGTATTTCGTCTGTGTGGTCCCGGGCAACCATGAGGTCGATCTGAAACGTACGGCCCGTGTATCGGGAAACAAGAAGGTCGACCTGATCCCGATGCGTGACTTGTTGGCAGTAACGGGTTATATTCGGGGCGGATGTTCGCCGATCGGGATGAAAAAGAGTTTCCCGACCTATTTCCACGAATCGGTTACCTCCTGTCCGTTTATCTATATCAGTGCCGGCGTGCGGGGCTTGCAGATCAAGGTCTCTCCGGAGGAGCTGATTCGCTACCTGCGGGCCGAAGTGGCCGATCTGAGCGATCCTGCGGAGGAGAGTTCTGAAGAGAAGTAGTCAAATTAAAAACATCCAGCGTTTCAGAGCGCTGGATGTTTCAGTTAATGTATCGCTTGATCCGAATTACCGGTTCTTGTACATCGAGTCGTAATATTTTTCGTATTCGCCCGATGTGATCTGATCCATCCACTCCTGGTTCTCCAGATACCAGCGGACGGTCTTTTCGATTCCCTCTTCGAATTGCAGCGAGGGCTCCCAGCCCAACTCCCTTTTCAGCTTGCTGGCATCGATCGCATAGCGCAGGTCGTGTCCGGCACGGTCGGTTACGAAGGTGGTCAGCTTGTCGCTCGTCCCCTCGGGATTTCCCAGCAGGCGGTCCACCGTCTTGACGATCACGCGGATCAGGTCGATGTTTTTCCACTCGTTGAACCCGCCGATGTTATAGGTCTCGGCGATCTTTCCCCGATGGAAAATCAGGTCGATGGCCCGGGCGTGGTCCTCGACGTAGAGCCAGTCGCGCACGTTCTCGCCGGTACCATAGACGGGCAGCGGACGGCCGTGGCGGATGTTGTTGATGAAGAGCGGGATCAGCTTTTCGGGAAATTGATAGGGCCCGTAGTTGTTCGAGCAGTTGGTGACGATTGTCGGCATCCCGTACGTATCATGGTAGGCGCGCACGAAGTGGTCGGACGAGGCCTTGGCCGCTGAATAGGGCGAGTGGGGATTGTAACGGGTCTCCTCGGTAAAGAGCGATCCGTCGAACTCCAGGGTGCCGTATACCTCGTCGGTCGAGATGTGGTAGAAGCGTTTTCCCTCCCACGCTTCGTTCCAGTACTCCTTGGCGGCTTGCAGCAGCGTGAGGGTTCCCATGACGTTGGTGCGGGCGAAGGTGAAGGGGTCCTTGATCGAACGGTCCACATGGCTTTCGGCTGCCAGGTGGATCACTCCGTCGATTTCGTAGCGGCGGAATACCTCGCGGATGGTCTCCAGATCGCAGATGTCGGCCCGCACGAAGGTGTAGTTCGGCGCATGCTCGATGTCGCGCAGGTTGGCCAGATTGCCCGCGTAGGTCAGTTTGTCGAGGTTGATGATCCGGTATTCCGGATATTTGTTGACGAAAAGCCGCACGACGTGCGACCCGATGAATCCGGCACCGCCGGTGATCAGGATGTTGCGTTTCATTGGTTCAGTTCGTTATAGGCCTCCAGGCACCGTTTGAGTGAGTCGTGCCAGTGAGGAATCGTGATTCCGAATCTTTCTTTGATCTTGCTTTTGTCCAGTACCGAGAAATTGGGGCGGCGTACTTTCGACGGGAACTCCGACGAGTGGCAGGGCGACAGCCGGCAGGCCGTATGGCCCGAAAGGGCGGCGATTGCATGGGCGAAGTCGTACCACGAGCAGACCCCCTCGTTCGTGAAGTGGTAGATTCCCTCCTCTCCTGCATAGTCGCCGGATTCGATACGTTCGTAGATGACACGTGCCAGATCGGCCGCACAGGTGGGGGTTCCTACCTGGTCGAATACCACCTGTAGCTCCGGTTTCTGCTCGGTCAGTTGCAGCATGGTCTTCATGAAGTTCCTGCCGTAGGGGGAGTAGAGCCATGCGGTACGCAGAATGAGGTATTTGCACCCGGACTCCACGATGGCACGTTCACCCTTCAGCTTGGTCACTCCGTATACACCCAGCGGGGCGGTGGGATCCTCTTCCCGGAATGGAACGTTCCCGGTGCCTCCGAAAACATAGTCGGTAGAGATGTGGAACAGGGTGGCATCCTGAGCCTTGGCCGCCCGGGCCAGATTCGCCACGGCCAGATGGTTGATCCGGTCGGCCGTTACGGGATCCTCTTCAGCCCGATCGACGTTGGTATAGGCGGCGCAGTTTACGATTGCATGGATCTTTTCACGCTCGACGAATTGCATTACCGACTCTGCATCCGTGATGTCCAGTTCGGCTACATCCGTGAACAGGTAGCGATGTCGGGAGTGGGCTCCCAATGTGCGCATTTCACGGCCGAGCTGTCCGTCGGCTCCCGTTACCAGTACGTTAAGCATAGTAGTCCGTTTGATAGTCGAATAGTTCAACTGCATCTTTAAGACGCGGGTGATTACTGTCTTTTGCAGAGAGGATTATCTCCTCTTTTGAGAGTTGCCAGTCGATTCCCAGGTCGGGATCGTCCCAGGCGATCGCCCCTTCGGTCTCAGGGGCATAGAAGTTGTCGCACTTGTATTGGAAAACCGCCTCGTCGCTCAGTACCGAGAATCCGTGGGCGAATCCCCTCGGTACGAAGAGCTGGCGGTGGTTCTCCTCGGTCAGCTCCACAGCCACGTGGCGCCCGAAGGTAGGCGAGCCACGCCGGATATCGACTGCGACATCCAGCACACGTCCCCGTACGACACGCACCAGTTTCGATTGGGCTGCAGCCCCTTTCTGAAAATGGAGCCCCCGGACAACCCCCCGGCACGATTTGGACTCATTGTCCTGTACAAAGCGGATGGGGCGCACCTGCTGGTCGAATTGTTGCTGGGAGTAACTTTCGAAGAAGTAACCCCGGTCGTCTCCGAAAATACGAGGCTCGATAATGACAACTCCCTCTATCTCTGTTGGAATAACTTTCATTACTTGTGTTCGCGCTTTAATTCATCGATCACTTTCAAAAGATATTGACCGTATTGGTTCTTGATCATCGGCTGTGCGAGTGCTCGCATCTTCTCCTCATCGATCCACCCTTTGCGGTAGGCGATACCCTCCAGGCAGGCGATCTTGAGTCCCTGCCGTTTCTCGATCACCTCGACGAAGATCGAGGCATCCGAGAGAGAGTCGTGCGTCCCCGTGTCGAGCCATGCGAAACCGCGGCCGAGTGTCAGCACCTTCAACTCCTTGTCTTCGAGGAATGCCTGATTGACGGAGGTGATCTCCAACTCGCCGCGTGCCGAAGGCTTGATCTGTTTGGCAACCTCGACTACCTTGTTCGGGTAGAAGTAGAGGCCGACTACGGCGTAGTTCGATTTCGGATGCAGGGGCTTCTCCTCGATCGAGAGGCAGTTCCCGTGCTCATCCATTTCAGCTACGCCATACCGTTCGGGGTCGTCGACCCAATATCCGAAGACGGTCGCCTTCTGATCCTCTTCAGCGGCCCGTACCGCCTCCCGGAGCATATTCGAGAAGCCCGATCCGTGGAAGATGTTGTCTCCCAATACGAGGCATACGGCATCATCCCCGATGAACTTCTCTCCGATCAGGAACGATTGGGCCAGACCGTCGGGGGAGGGTTGCTCGGCGTATTCGAACCGTACGCCGAAGTCCGATCCGTCGCCGAGCAGCCGCTTGAAGGCGGGCAGGTCGGCCGGTGTGGAGATGATCAGGATCTCCCGGATGCCGGCCAGCATCAGGACCGAGATGGGGTAGTAAACCATCGGTTTGTCGTAAATGGGCAACAACTGTTTGCTGACCCCCTTGGTGATGGGGTACAAACGGGTGCCGGAGCCTCCGGCCAGTACAATTCCTTTCATGTCGGTTTTCGTTTCAAATACACACCGCACCGTCTGTTTGTCGTGCATTCACTGCGTGCGGCAGGATGCGAAGTGATGAATCCTCGTCGCGGCGGGTTTCAACATCTTCGGGGCTATTATCTTGCAAAGATAAGAAAATTATTCTGCCAAAGTCAATTTGTCTTGCATGATTACATGGTGCTTTATTCGGGATTTGTTGTAATACGATATTCTTTTTTAGGAAGCACGATCCGTTTCGTTTTTTTTCGTACTTTTGGGCAGCAAAAATCTAATTTCTCAACCATCATGAAATTCTTTATCGATACAGCCAATCTGGCACAGATTCGCGAGGCCAACGAGATGGGCGTTCTCGATGGCGTAACCACCAATCCTTCGCTGATGGCCAAGGAGAACATCCGGGGTGAGGAGGCTTGCCGCCGCCACTACCTTGAGATCTGCTCCATCGTGGACGGTCCGGTAAGTGCCGAGGTCATCGCAACCGATTTCGAGGGTATGGTGCGCGAAGGCGAGGAGCTGGCCGCCCTGCACCCGAATATCGTGGTCAAACTCCCTTGTACGGCCGACGGTATCCGTGCCGTCAAATATTTCTCGAAAAAGGGTATTCGCACGAACTGTACGTTGGTCTTCTCCGTGGGTCAGGCTCTGCTGGCTGCCAAAGCTGGAGCAACATATGTGTCACCGTTCGTAGGCCGTCTGGACGATATCAGCGAGGATGGCGTAGGTCTGGTTGCCCATATCGTTCAGATGTACCGCTATTATGAATTCCCGACCTTCGTATTGGCTGCTTCGATTCGTCATACGCAGCATATCATCCAGTGTCTCGATGCCGGTGCCGATGTGGCTACCTGCCCGCTGGCTGCGATCAAGGGTCTGTTGAAACACCCGCTTACCGACAGCGGTCTGGCACAGTTCCTGGCCGACCACGCCAAAGTAAACGCATAAGAAATATGCTGACCAGAAAAAACGGAGCTCCCCTTTCAAAGGTGGGCTCCGTTGCTTTTGGATGTGGATATTCGGCTCAAATATCGAGTCCCATGATATAGTCGTTCATGTAGTACCCCTGTCCGATCGGGAAGTCTCCTTCGTCAACTTTCGACATGCCCATCCGCTGGTAGAATGCCAGTGCTTTCGTATTGTGGCGGTTTACGTTCAGCAGCATCCGGCAGGGGGAGGGGTGGAGCTCCTTGATATGTTCGATCGCTTTGCGGAAGAGTCGGAAACCCAGGTGGCTGCCCTGAAATTCGGGCAGGATATAGATCTTTTGCAGGTGAAAGGTGTAGCCGTCCGGCTCCGTTGAAATGGAGAGGTAGCCGCAGGGGGTCTCCTCTTTGTAGATAATGAAGTAGGTGTGCCCGTCGGCCATCTGCTGACGAAGGCTCTCGCAGGAGTATATCCAGTCGAGCATATAGGCCATCTGTTCGGGAGAAAGGATCTCTCGGTAGGTGTGGGCGAAGGCAATGTTGCCCAGCCGGTGAAGCAGCTCGATGTCGTTGGGTGTTGCTTGGCGTATCATGAACAGGTGTTTTTATTGGTTGTTGGTTTTGGGGAAGCATCGACACCCCGTCAGATGGTCATTCACGAATCCCGTTGCTTGCAGAAATGCGTAGCAGATCGTTGTACCGAAGAATTTGAACCCGCGCCGCTTCATGTCGCGGCTTATGGCATCGGACTCGGCCGATGATACGGGAACCTCTTCGAGTTTCTCCCAATGGTTGAGAACAGGGCATCGGGAGGGAAAAAACGAACGGAGGTATTGATGGAAACTTCCGAACTCGGACTGGATGTCCAGAAACAATCTCGCGTTGTTGCGTGTTGCTTCGATCTTTAACCGGTTGCGCACGATACCGCTGTCGTCGGTTCGGAGCCGTTCCAACTCCTCGTCACTCATGGAGACCACCTCCTGTGGGTCGAACTCATGGAAAGCCCGGCGGTAATTCTCCCGTTTGCGCAGGATTGTGAGCCAACTCAATCCGGCCTGGGCGCTCTCCAATACCAGAAACTCGAACAGGGTGCGGTCGTCTGTTACCGGCTCGCCCCACTCCCGGTCATGGTATTCGATATAGAGCGGATCGGTCCCGCACCAGCCGCATCGACCGTCGATTAGATCTTGCATGGTGATAGTCCGTTTTGTTGGGTGAGTTGGGGTGGCCGCTCCGGAATACAAGGATCGCACACCTCCGATACTGCAAAGGTATGGAATATCCGTGAAAAACGTTGGAGGTTAGTCTGGATGGAACCGGAAAAATTAATCGGTCATAGGGAAGAAGCGGGGTAGAATGAGATTTTTATCGGCAGTTTTGACGGGAAAATTTGGATACACAGGAAATAAATCCCACCTTTGTGCCCGTATTAGAAAACCTGCGCGCGTTTTGTAATCCTCATCGGAGGGCTGAGATAGGAGCCGGATAAGATGACTGGGTAAAACCAATCAGCTTATCCGGCTTTTTGATTGAAAACACATATATTATAAAAACATCCATATTATGAAAAGAGATGCGATCGATTTAAGTACATTGAATGTTTTTACACTGTTCCGCAAGTATTTTATCCCGACGCTGTTGGGCATGCTCAGCATTTCGGCCGTGACGGCAATCGATGGAATCTTCGTCGGACATGGAGTCGGCAGCGACGGTATTGCCGCCATCAATATCCTTGTCCCGCTGTGGATGCTATTCACGGGAGTCGGCCTGATGGTCGGGGCCGGGTGTTCGGTTGTTACGTCTATTCAGTTGTCGCGCGGAAAGGAGAAGGTCGCTCGGCTGAACGTGACACAGGCGTTGGTTTTCGTGACCATTGTAGCCCTCATCCCTTCGATCCTGATCATGATCTGTCCCGAAGGCACGGCCCGTCTCCTCGGTTCCTCCGAACATCTGCTCCCGCTGGTCGTTGAGTATCTGTTGTGGATTGTCCCTTCGTGGGTGTTTCAGATGTGGGTCTCCGTTTCTCTCTTTATCATCCGCCTGGACGGAGCGCCGAAACTCGCCATGTCATGCAGTGTCGTTACGGCCATAATCAATGCTGTACTGGACTGGCTCTTTATCTTTCCCTTCGGATGGGGCCTTATGGGGGCCGCTTTCGCAACGTCGATCAGTATCGTAACCGGAAGCCTGATCGCGATCGTTTATCTGCTCTTTTATGCACGACGCCTGCGTTTGCAGTGGATCAAATGGAGTCTCAAGAGTTTGCAGCTGTCGCTTCGGAATGTCAACTACCAGTGTCGGATCGGCTCTTCCGCCCTGCTGGGTGAGGCAACGCTGGCTGTCCTGATGTTTGTCGGCAATCAGGTTTTTATGAAATACTTGGGAGATGACGGAGTCGGGGCGTTCGGAATAGCCTGCTATTATGCTCCGTTTGTCTTTATGGTCGGGAATGCCATTGCGCAGTCGGCCCAACCGATCATCAGCTATAATTTCGGACTTGGATACAGGGAGCGTGTCTCCGCTACCGTGCGGATCGCCATGATGACGGCGGTCGTTTGCGGTCTGATCGTAACACTCGCTTTTACGATCTATCCTGCGGAGCTGGTCGGTCTCTTCGTTGATCTCGAAGGGGAAGCCGCCCGTATCGCCGTGGCCGGATTTCCCTATTTCTCGATGGGATTCGTCTTCTTTGTCGTGAACATTGCAGCCATCGGATACTTCCAGAGCATCGAACAGGTAAAACCGGCAACCTGCTTTGCCTTGTTGCGTGGCTGTGTTTTCCTGGTGCCGAGTTTCCTCCTGCTGCCTCTGCTGTTGGGTGTGAAAGGAATTTGGCTGGCTCTCTTCCTCTCGGAAATGGCGACCACGATCATTATTGTCGTTTATAATATGAGACGTATGAGGGAAGTGCGTCCGCTCGGAAAGGCCTGAATGTAAAGGATGGATTAATCAACGGGGTGGTGTTGTCCAGATTGGGATGACACCATTTTTTTGCAAGAAAAAAGAGAAACCGATCATCTGTCGATGACCGGTTTCTCTTCAGGTGATCCCGCTGGGGCTCGAACCCAGGACCCCAACATTAAAAGTGTTGTGCTCTACCGACTGAGCTACGGAATCCTCCATTTCCAATCCGGTATTCCCGTTTTGGTGGTGCAAATGTATAGAATATTTTTGTTTTACCAAAATAAAAAAATATTTTTGTGCAAGAAAATTACCGAATATCTTTTCTTAAATAAGATTCCAATATGTGTAAAGCTCTGATTATCGGCGCAGGAGGCGTCGGAACCGTAGTGACGCAGAAAATGGCGGCCAACCCCGTCTTTTCGGACTTGATGCTGGCCAGCCGTACGAAGGCCAAATGTGATGCCATCGCCGCGGCGATAGGTGGCGACCGGGTGAAAACGGCTCAGGTCGATGCGGACGATGTAAACGATCTGGTGCGGTTGTTCCGCGAGTTCAAACCCGATATCGTGGTGAACGTGGCGCTGCCTTACCAGGATCTGACCATCATGGATGCCTGCCTGGAGTGCGGGGTGAACTACCTCGATACGGCGAACTATGAACCCAAGGACGAGGCACACTTCGAATATTCCTGGCAGTGGGCTTATCAGGACCGCTTCAAGGAGAAGGGACTGACGGCAATCTTGGGTTGCGGTTTCGACCCGGGTGTAACGGCGATCTTTACGGCTTATGCCGCTAAGCACCATTTCGATGAGATCCACTATCTGGATATCGTTGACTGCAATGCCGGTAATCACGGTATGGCTTTCGCTACGAACTTCAACCCCGAGATCAATATCCGCGAGGTGACGCAGAAAGGCCGTTATTACGAGAACGGCAAATGGGTCGTTACGGAGCCTCATGAGATTCACAAGGCGCTGACCTATCCTGAGATCGGTGAGCGCGAGTCCTATGTAATCTACCACGAGGAGCTGGAGTCGCTCGTGAAGAACTATCCGACGATTCGCCGTGCCCGTTTCTGGATGACCTTCGGACAGGAGTATCTGACTCACCTGCGCGTTATTCAGAACATCGGTATGGCCCGTATCGATCCGATCATGTATAACGGTGTGGAGATCGTTCCGATCCAGTTCCTGAAGGCCGTGCTGCCCGATCCCAAGTCGCTGGGTGCGAACTATCACGGTATGACCTCGATCGGCTGCCGTATCAAGGGTATCAAGGATGGCAAGGAGCGTACATACTACATCTATAACAACTGCGACCACGAGAAGGCATACAAGGAGACCGGTACGCAGGCCGTAAGCTTTACGACGGGTGTTCCTGCCGCTCTGGGTGCTGCGATGTGGGCCAAAGGTTTGTGGCGCGGTGCCGGTGTGTTCAACGTTGAGGAGTTCGATCCCGATCCCTTCCTGGCCGAGCTTGGTCCGCAGGGACTGCCCTGGGTCGAGAAGTTCGACGTTGATCTCGAAGTCTGATCATTATGAAAAAAGCGGGTCGTGTGAGCGATCCGCTTTTTTTTTTGAATATGAAAATACCGGGCAAGTCCACAACTTGCCCGGTATTTTGTTCTCTGTATAAAAGAGCCTTTATTCCTTGCCTTCGCCGAACGGATATTGGTGCTCTTTCACATCGTTGAAGGCCATTCCCTTCTCGTAGGTACTCATGGCGCGCCGGCTCATACCCATGCTTGAGAAACCTCCGTCGTGGTAGAGGTTCTGCATGGTTACCTTGCGCGTGTAGTCCGAGAAGAGCATCAGCACGTAGTCGGCGCACTCTTCGGCGTTGGCATTTCCCAGCGGGGACATGCGGTTGGCGAAGTCCATCAGGTCGCTCATGCCCATTACGCCGTTGCCGGCCGTGGTCGGGGTGGGCGACTGCGATACGGTGTTGATACGGATGTGTTTCTCGCGGCCGTAGATGTAACCGAAACTGCGGGCAATGGACTCGAGCAGTGCCTTTGCATCGGCCATGTCGTTGTAACCGTAGAGTGTGCGGTGTGCGGCGATGTAGCTCAGAGCGACGATCGATCCCCACTCGTTCAGGGCATCCTTCTTGCGGGCAACCTGAATGACCTTGTGGAACGAGATGGCCGAGATGTCGAGCGTGCGGGCCAGGTAGTCGTAATCCAGGTCGTCGTAGGTGCGGCCTTTGCGCACATTGAGCGACATGCCGATCGAGTGGAGAATAAAGTCGAACTTGCCGCCGAAGTGTTCCATCGTCTTGTCGATCAGGTTCTCCAGATCCTCGACTGAAGTGGCGTCGGCCGGAACTACGATCGTGTGGCACTTTTCGGCCAACTCGTTGATCTCGCCCATGCGGATCGATACGGGGGTGTTCGTCAAAACGATCTCAGCTCCTTCGGCTACGGCGCGCTCGGCCACTTTCCATGCGATCGAGTGCTCGTTGAGCGCTCCGAATATCAGACCTTTCTTGCCTTTCAATAAATTACAAGCCATATTTTTCTCTTTTTTTGCGGCCGGGTCTCTTGGGTATCGGGATTGGAATCTTCCGTGCATCCCGTCGGGAGGGTTTCGGCCGGTGTTAACATATTTTCTACAACAGTCGGCGAGAGCCTCTTCGGTACTCTTTGCCGGGGACATTGGGTGAATGTCTCCGGCAAAGATAAGAAAATAAATCCGGATGGTGCACGCAGGGGAAACCGAATGGGAGGGAATGTAGAAGCATGTGCCCGTATTTTGGTTTGATACAGAGCGTTTTTATGTGTGAGAGACTACTTGGAAAGACTGGCAATGTTTCTCGAACGAAAAATATACATTTCCTATATTTTTTTGTATTTTTGCACCGCTTTTATCCCGAAAACCATGATCGATTTTCAAAAGATACCCTCCCCGTGTTTCGTGTTGGACGAGGAGTTGCTCGAGAATAATCTGCGACTGATCGACCGTGTCCGCCACGAGAGCGGTGCCGAGATCATCGTCGCCTTGAAGGCTTGTGCCATGTGGAGTATCTTCCCCGAATTGGCCCGCCATTCGGACGGGGCTACGGCCTCTTCGGCAGCCGAGGCGCGTCTGGTTTTCGAGGAGTACGGAAAGCCTGCCCATACCTATGCTCCGCTCTATACCGACCGTAACATCGAGGAGATTCTCCGTTGCAGCGACCACATCACCTTTAACTCCATCGCCCAGTTCGAGCGGTTCGGACCGATGGCCTTGCTGCGGGGAATTTCGTGCGGATTGCGGATCAACCCGGAGTACTCGCCCGTGGAGACAGATCTCTATAATCCGGCTATCCCGGGTTCCCGTCTGGGGATTGTGGCCGATCAGCTCAAGGAGTTGCCGGCCGGTATCGACGGCCTGCACTTTCATGTGTTGTGCGAATCGCGTCCGCAGCATCTGCGTCTTGCGCTTGAAGCGGTCGAAAAACGTTTCGGCCGGTTCCTCGACCGGATCAAGTGGCTCAATATGGGCGGCGGCCATCTGATGACCCACAAGGATTACGATTGCGATGAGCTGATCGCTATCCTGCGCGACTTCAAACAGCGTCATCCCTCCCTGCGCTTGATTCTCGAGCCGGGCAGTGCCTTTACCTGGCGGACGGGCTATCTGGTTTCGACGGTCGAGGATATTGTCGAGAACGGGGGTGTGCATACGGCGATGCTCGACGTTTCGTTCGCCTGCCATATGCCCGACTGTCTGGAGATGCCCTATAAACCGGCTATTCTGGGTGCGCACGATCCGCAACCAGGTGAGACAAACTGGCGCATGGGCGGTAACAGCTGCCTTGCCGGCGACTATTATGGCGACTGGGCTTTCGATCGCGAACCGAAGGTGGGCGATCGGATCGTTTTCGAGGATATGATTCACTACACGATGGTCAAGACGACGATGTTCAACGGAGTGGCGCATCCCTCGATTGCAATTGCCCGCAAGAGTGGAAAAGTAGATATTATCAAAGAGTTCGGCTACGAGGATTTCAAATCGCGTATGTCGTAACCTTAACCCTATACTGCAATTTCAATGAAAGATTTTACACCTACCGCCTATACGTTGGTTTCGGTCGCTACTGGCCGCGAATTCGACGATGAGGGCTGGCTCCTGGATGACAAACAGAGCGAAAAACCGACGTTGATCCGTACCCGGTATGCTTGCAAACAGCTCGATGTGAAACCGGAAGAGTATGGTATTTACCGATTTGCAGACTGGCTGCCCATACGCCGTATGTTGCATGGGTCGAGTGCCCCGGTAACCTACAAGAGCCAGGGGCTGGCTTCGCATCTCGGACTGGAGAATCTCTACATTACGTTCAATGGATATTTCCCGGCTATCGGGGCGAACATGACGACCTGTTCGTTCAAGGAGACGGAGGCATACAGTGTCTGCGCCCGGGTGAATGAGGAGGAGAGACGTATCCTGGTCGTTGCTTCGGCCGGAAATACGGCGCGTGCTTTCGCCAAGGTATGTTCCGAGAACCATATTCCGCTGCTGCTTTCGGTCCCGGCCGACAATCTGGATGCGCTGTGGTTCGAAGAGCCGCTTGATCCGTGTGTGAAACTGATCTGTGCCGAGAAGGGGGGCGACTATTTCGATGCCATTCATTTGAGCAACCTGGCTCTTCGCAGCGACCGTTTTTATCCCGAAGGCGGAGCCAAAAACGTCGCTCGTCGCGACGGTATGGGAACAACCGTCCTTTCGGCCGCAACGACCATTGGCCGTATTCCGGACTACTATTTCCAGGCGGTCGGCAGCGGTACCGGAGCCATTGCTGCGTGGGAGGCCAATATGCGTCTGATCGAGGATGGCCGCTACGGGTCGAATTTGATGAAACTGATGGTTTCGCAGAATGCTCCCTTTGTGCCGATGCACGATGCGTGGCGGGTGGATTCGCGAGAGATGCTTCCGTACGACGAGGACAAGGCTCGCCGTGACGTAGAGATTATCGATGCGAAGGTGCTTTCGAACCGCAAGCCCCCCTATGGTTTGGCCGGCGGACTGTATGACGCGCTCAAGGCAACCGGAGGTGAGATGCTCGTAGCGACGAATGCGCAGGGCAGCAAGGCGCGTCGTTTGTTCCTCGATCTGGAGGGGGTGGATCTGCATCCGGCAGCCGGAATTGCAGTCGCATCGCTTATCAAGGCAGTCGGTGAGGGGAAAATTGACAAGGATGCCGTGGTGATGCTCAACATTACGGGTGGTGGAGAGCAGCTCTTCAAGAAGGACAAGACGCTGTGGTATCTGAAACCGGATCACATTTTCCCGCTCAATCCGAATCCGGAAGAGGTTATTCGGAAAGTAGAGTCGATGTTCGCTTAACAGCGGGGCCGAAACATAGCAAGAGGCGGTCGTACGGAATAGTACGATCGCCTCTTGTCTTTTGTCCTTGTTGTGATTTGATAAATGTGTCGGTTGTTGGGGAGTATTGCGTCTGAAATAGTATCGTTCCATATTTGAAAAACGTATCAATAAATAGGCTGTCCCACCGTGGGGTAAACGGAATTTGTTGGATGTTTTAGGAGATTGGCTTTCTTTTTGTAGAAGAGATTTCAAATATTTTTCAAAAAAATATCATATGGATGAGAGATTAAAACAGGATAAAGCCCGCCTGAAGGAGGACTTGTCAGAGACGGCGCGTCACATCAAGGAAAATTTGGCGGATCGTGCCGATGAGGTAAAAAACAACCTGAACGATGCGGTCGATCAAATAAAGCAGACGGCTGCTGAAAAGGCAGCCCTGTTGAAAGAGCAGGCTAAAGAACAGGCCGGAAAGGCACTCGACAAGACTCGCGAGTTGGTTGATAAGGCTTCTGAGCAGGTGAAAAAGTGGTAGAGAGCCATTAATAGGATCGATTTTGTCGATCGGACTGATTCCAAAACATCCGGATCTATCATAGATCCGGATGTTTTTGTTTGTCTACCTGGCCGGATTTTCAGTCGGAGCCGTTTCCCGGACTATATTTACCTCTTGCGAGGCAATGTCGCCTCTTTTAAAATCAATATTATGGTAATAGGTTATTTGCGAGTCAGTACGGGGAAGCAACACCCGGCCAATCAACAGGATGAAATCAAGCGTTTTGCATCAAGTCAGAACTGGACGATTGACGCGTGGGTTACGGAGATCGTCAGTGGAAAGAAAAGTGAACGAGACCGTAAGCTGGGGGCTTTACTGCGGCGGATGAAGCGTGGGGATACGCTTGTCGTGACGGAAATATCGCGATTGAGCCGTACCCTTACGGATGTAATGGCGATTATGGGAAAATGCTTGAAGAAGGGGATTAACCTCTATACGACCAAAGAGGGGTATACGTTCGACAATTCGATCAACAGTAAGGTGCTGTGCTTTGCATTCGGATTGGTTGCCGAGATCGAACGAAATCTGATCTCGATGCGCACGAAAGAGGCCCTGGCATTGCGTAAGGCCGAGGGGATGGTGTTGGGACGCCGAAAAGGAAGCTATACCAAATATAACATATTGGTGGATAATCGGCATGTTGTTATTCAGATGTTGAATCAGAACAAGTCGATCAATGATATTTGCAAATATTTTTCCCTTTCGCGGGATACGTTCGATAAGTTTCGGAAGAGTTATCCGTCTATTCAGCAGGCTGTTGCAAAGAAAGAAATGCGAAGAATGAACGGAAGACAATGAAATGGAAGCGCATTTTTCTCTCGAAAAACAGAGCCCCGCCCATCCGGGATGGGCTCCCTGCTTTAAAGTTGGTTT